>Ga0209107_10001442_pt1 | contig 13325 bp, 31 predicted proteins | sample LakErihyJuly2011_2_FD_187460 | JGI IMG/M metagenome (GOLD analysis project Ga0209107, IMG submission 187460) | Freshwater microbial communities from dead zone in Lake Erie, Canada - CCB hypolimnion July 2011 (SPAdes) (version 2) | ecosystem: Environmental > Aquatic > Freshwater > Lentic >... | reverse complement strand
CGGTTCAATTCTCCAGGCTCGTAAATCATAGAAGGGTGAAGCCACGAAGGCTCGTACCCCTCAAGTAGGTCCACCCAGTCTTGATGGTGTGGAAACACCTGTTGGTCTAAAAATGCTAATGAGAAGTCCGAGAACTCAATGGACTCTTTCTCTACACCTAGTTCGGTAAAGGCAGACTTCTGACCCTCTTCCTTTGCCTCCTCTAGGGAGCGTGCAAACTCGGGGTCTCGCGCCATCCATACTCGGATGGTGTCTGCTTTCTTGTTTTCCTTTGCCATTGCCGCAGGGATTGGAAGACCTGCTCTTACAGATGCTAAGACGTTAGCCTTAGATAGCGCCAACCCTTTAGCAAGGTGGTGCTCATCCCCACTCTTAAATCCGCCCATTGTTATCCCATCTGTAGGCATAGTACCCCCGCCTATAACAGACAGTTTGTACAGCATATTGTAACAGAGTGAGTAAGGCTCTAAAAAGACTTACGAACTATTTTACTCTCTATATATACTTAACCTGTCCAAACAGGTAAAACGGACTGTTTTGTACAAAAGTATTTATTACTTAATAGAAACAGTTAAATAACTACCCCCTGTAACTATACTGACAGAAATATATAGGGATAGATACAATACATATAACCCTCGCACATTAATATAGTGGGGGTCATAACTGTCTAAAACAGAGTACTGTAGTCAGTTTGTAATACAGTCGTGGCTGTCTGTAGAGAGACTATCTCCCCGACAGGCAGGGGGAGAAAGACTGTATCTGCTGGCATAATAATATATCTATCTGCCGTAGCCATGTGTTCATGTTCTCCTCTCTTGTCTATCCTTAAAAGCGTTCGCCCAAAAGCGGCGAACAACAGGATAGACAATTCACCCCTAACATGAAAGTCTGATTGATGTAATCAAATTGATTATGGTTGTTTATAGTTAGGAGTTGTTATGAAGGTTGTTCGTGTTGTTAATGGTGTTGCTCCTGCTGGTGCGGTTGCTATCGGCAGGGGTACAGTGTGGGGTAATCCGTTCATCATGGAGATGGATGGTACTCGGGAGCAAGTGCTCGCTAAGTTCTACCAATATGCCCTATGGCGCTTAGAGCGCGAGCCAAACTGGCTAGAGCCTCTGCGTGGTAAAAACCTCGCATGCTACTGCTCTCCTAAAGGTTGCCACGGCGATGTCATCTTGGCATTGCTAACACTAAAACAAGCAGAAATGGTAGGTGCCTAATGAACACACAAGAAATCGCACTACACGTATTCAACTGCGAGTACGACTACACAGACGAGTGTCCAAATTGTACACTAACAGAAAAGGAGATAGACCGTGAGTTTAATCAGATGTCCTGAATGTGGCACAGTTCCCCAGTGCTACCCCAACTGCCCATTAGAACCAACAGCCGAAGAATGCCCATGCTTCTACGGCTCAACATGTCCATCAGACGGGAGACACAGAGATGAGTGAACAACAAGGCATACGCGTAGAGAATCACTGCTACGAATGTATGATTATAGCAAGGGATGTTGCGGAAGGCTTCACCTTCAGCAAGTGTCAAACCTGCCAAGACAACGAAGAAGCACAAGCCGATAACAAGGCTTGGAATCTACATGAAGACGACAGGCTATGGGAACCCAACCCTATGTCATACGATACAAGCGATGAACCCAGTGCTAGTGACTGGGTTTCATCACAAACGATAAGCCAACCAGCAAGGAGTAAGCCAATGTTCAAAGAAATATGGGACGAAGAGAAATTCCACCTGATAGAACTATCTGTTAAGTTTCTTGACCCTGACGAACCCCACCTGTACCGCAATGAGTTCACCCCACCTATTGCACAACTCATGGACGGCGGAGTTCACGAAGAGTTATGGGAACTTGAAGACTACACACAACTACAGCGTGAGAAGGAATGCCAATGGTGTCACATCCTCACACCCAAGATATTCAACGACTGTCAATCATGCGACAAGCCGTTGGAGAACAACTTAATATAGAAATAACAGGCTTCCCCTGTCCTTCTGACAGGGGTAACCCTGACCAACTAACTACTAAAAGAAAAGAGAAAGAAATGTTACAAAATACACTAACAGTTAGTGGCTCCATCAAGGCGTTCACTGACAAGTCAATCAAGACCAACGAATACGGTACTTCAGTAATCGGTTGGATTAGCCAGCGCGATGTTGCTCGCATGAGTAACGGAGATGCTGCAGGAAATCCACGCTACATTGTAGGCGTAGGCTTCAAGGCTACAGACCCAGCGATTGTTGCTGAGTTAGTATCACTAGATAAGTCACGTCAAGGACAAGCAGAATCACCAACTGTTACATTAACAGGACGCTTGACACAATGGGTTGCTAAGTCCAAGACAGGCGGAGCAGATGAGTTCCGCTACCAACTAGAAGTACACGCTATCGAGCGTAACTAATACAAACACCAGGTGGGTGGGGGATAAAACCCTCACTCACCTGAGTTTTTTTCCACCCAACCATGTAACCTCGATGGACAACTACAAGTCCACAATTTTATTATAAGGGAGATAACAATATGTACCTATCAAGTGGAGATATGATTGCTATAACTATAGCATTAGTTACATCTATGGCACTGTTATTTATAGTAACGTTTGCTAATATACACCTGCTTAATGAGAATAGATTCTTGAAAAGCAGACTAAGGGCATGGCGCAAGTCTTGCCAAAACCATACAGAAGTACCATTCTAATGATTGCTGATGTACTATATATAAAAGATAGTTACGTTGATGTGATACTAGTAGCAGACCATTTCGTTATGGTCACTACTATAGAAGTAGACCGCAACTCAACACAAAATGAGATAGAAACTGCAGCATGGGATAGACTCACTGCAGAGTATGGTATAGATTGGATAAATATGACTCGTCAGTTTATTAACAAAGTATCTATTGAAGTAGTACCACAACCAACTATCAATGACATAATGAAATCACTAGAAGAAGAAGAGATGACTGATGAATACTATAAATAATATTATTAACTATCTTGTTGATTCACAGGAAAATATATCAGAAGCAATTAATGAATATCCCAAAGAAGAATCACCTGACTATTTGGAAGGTCAACTATTTGCGGTAGATGAAATGCTTAGTTATCTAAGAGAACTGAGAGACGATGCAAAAAATTAAATATAAACTGCAATACTGTTATGCCTGTGACATAGAAATCATGGTCAAAGTAACAGACCTTGCCCCAAGAAATTACTGTGCCACATGTGCTTGGGCAAAGATAGGTGCACTAGCATGAGCCATGAACATCACTGGGAATGCACGGATATCCCTGGGATATTCAAGTGTATAAATACGGAGCAAGGCAAGTGCAAAGCAAGCCGTACTTATGATAGAAATACAGAAATGTATACCGTTAGTTATACATATAAAAGACTAGGAGCAACAGCATGACTGAACCACAAGTTGACGACCCAACAGCACGCGGTGAGAAAGATGAGTGTGATGATTGCGGTTGCTTTATCTATGAGTGTGTATGCAATGAGCCAGATGAAATGTATGGAGAAATGCACGAAGACTAAGGAGTAAGTATGGATTCTTCTATCAAGAAATACTTAGCAATAGGTAGCAGTATGTTACTGACAACTGCAACTCTATTCGGTATACCATTCAAAGCATACGCTCATAAGATACATGAACAAGCATGTATCAATGAGAATCCACCCAAGATATGGACCAAGCAAACGGCTAAGACATATGCCTATGCGTATATGTCTATGACATACCCGTCATGGAACAGAGGTGAGTGGCGTGCATTGGCAAAACTATGGGGTAAAGAATCAGCATGGGACCACACTGCTGACAACCCTGAGTCATCAGCCTATGGTATAGCACAAGTTCTTAATACAAAACCTGGTACTCCAGCCCCTCTCCAGATTGAGAAGGGGCTGTCGTATATATTTCATAGGTATGACAAGCCTTCAATCGCTTGGTCACACTGGAGAAAGCACGGTTGGTACTAATGAAAAGTTATTATACAATACAATGTGAGATAGAAGTAGAAGCAGTGGATGATGACACAGCACTGGCTCTACTGTTAGACACAATAGGATTCAGCGGATTCACAATGGTTCGCTGGATAGACACACAACTATCAGAAAGAGAGAGCACAAATGAATGACACATACAAGGTAGTACACACAATCAAGTTAGTGACTGAGTTTAATCTCAATCACCCATCTGCAAAAGTAATCACTGCTATATCACCTGAACAAGCACAAGAACTATGCCGTAAGGCATTCATTGGTATGGCAACAGACCAAGGTTGGCTCAAAGAAGCCAACGAAAATGGTGGGACATGGGCATACCTACGCTTCGCTGAAGAAGGAGAGTAATGACAACAGACATAGCAAGTAAACACAAGTCTGCATGGGTACGGGGTGGCACTGCAGTAACAGCCACCTCTGCTGGAATGGCAGCAACACAAGCAGGACTTAACTGGACTGTACGTGAAGGTAAGTTAACAGCAGAAGCAACACCATTTGCAATAGATGAGGAAGGTGTAACACCACCTACATACATAGACGTACCAAAAAAGAAGGCTATCATACGTGAGGATAGTAACTCAGTCATTGGTATTGTCGGTACTAAGTATAAGATTGTCCAGAACATGGAAGTCTTTAACGCATTAGATACACTAGTAGACTCAGGTGATGCACGCTATTGTGCAGCAGGTGAGTACAACAATGGCTCTAACATCTGGATGCTACTTGAAATACCACAAGGTGTAACAGTAGCCAATGACCCACACGCTGCGTTCCTACTAGTTAAGTCATCACATGATGGCTCATCATCTGTAGTTATTAAGCCAGTCATTGAGCGTCTATGGTGTGCTAACCAGGTCAATGGTTTGATTAGCAACAAGACAGGCACACGCAATCATAAGTACAATGAGTACACATACCGTATGTCACATACAACTAACCAAGAACTATCTATTGCTGACATCCGTAACATTACTCAGTTAACTTATACTGCTATCCAAGACTATGAAGCAACAGCCAACGCGTTGTTACAAAATAAGATGACAAGAGAACAGACAGTTAACTTCTTCAAGCGTGTATGGGCACTGCCTAGCACAGTAGAAGATACACCTTATGACTTACTCACACGTGGTGAGCGCAAGCAACAGACCATTGCTAAAGAAGCACGCGCTAAAGCGTGGGCTATTTACAATGAATCAGAAACACAGGAGAACATCAGGGGTACAGCCTTTGGTGCATGGCACGCAGTGGTAGAATTTGCTGACCACTATGCAACGGGTGGCGCGGAGCGCCTTGCCGCCGCCACCCTGAGTGGTCGTAACGACAGAGTAAAGACTAAAGCATTGTCTTTACTTACAACATAGAGTTCCAATGGGTGGGACAGGTATAGTGAACCAGCGTAAGGCTCTTTACATGGGGGCTGAGATGCAGGTAGTTTATACCAGCACCTGAGTATGTGTCTAAACTGCTCATCCAACTAGAGAGGGAGATATGAACACAATCCAAATCACATCAGAAGATGGTATCGTAATCAACTACACCGAAGGTGAAGTGCTACGTTATATTGAACGAGCAAAGGAAACAGATGCAGTTCATGAACTTACCAATATGCAAGCAGCAAACATCCGTGCAATTCGTAATGAAGTATACAACTTCTTCCGTGAAGGTGAATGGCAAGATGGTGAAACAACATGTAACAAGGGAGATGTCAATGCCATGCTTGAACGCATCGGTGCTAACAAACTCACAAGCACATACACTGGAACGTTTACTATCAATGGTACCTTCAGCGTAGAAGCAGAAGATGCAGACTCAGCAACAGATTTACTTACAGACAATATCAATGTTGAGTTCTATGATGGGGATATAGATGTAGATAACATTGAAATCCATGACATGGAAGAAGATAACTAGTGACAGCATTCGTTCCATATAATGGAACAGCAGGCTGGTCAGGTACAGATACATCCAAGTTACGTGCAATAGAAAACCTTATCTCAGGTCGGGAAGAGAACCGACAAGAGCAAGCGTTGTCCTTACTTAAAAGCGTAGGTGAGTTAGGGTTGACATGGAAAGAGATGTCAACACAAACAGGATGGCATCACGGTACTACCAGTGGTATACTCTCAGTGCTGCATCAGTCAGGTGCAGTCATACGTTTGTATAGTTCACGCAATAGGTGCAAGGTATATGTGCATCAGAATTACAAAGATGCATACGTAAAGTATGAGACATACAAGAAGAGAAAAAAACTTTGCCCGCATTGTGGGCATGACATCAATGCATAAGCCGTCACTTATGCTATGATGTCAGGACTAGTAGGCGGTAGGTTTCTCTCTCTTTCCCTACCCCTATTAGTTTTAACAAAGGAGAAGCGTGGCAGAAGTAGAAATAGCAAGAGATAGATACGGTAGACCAATGGTGGTGCCACCCAAAGGTGGCAAGCCAGTACCATACATACGGACAACTACAGTTGCAGGTTCATTAGATGATGGCACTGCATTAGTTGCATGGAAGTTACGCATGGCAGCAGCAGGTTTAACACTACGACCTGATTTACTGTTGGCTGCAAGTGCACATCGTGATAACAAGTTAGAGATGGATAAGTTAGTTGAAGATGCAATGGAAGCAGCAGGTGCTACCAAGCAAGCAACTATAGGTACAGCCATACATACACTCACCGAAAAGTATGATAGAGGTGAAGACCTAGGTGTTATCCCTGATGAATACGTAGCAGACATACAAGCATATGCAGAAGCAACAAAGAACTTTGAGAATGTAAACATAGAACAGTTCTGCGTGCTAGATAAGTTTAAGATTGCAGGTACACCTGACCGTATAGTTAGATACAAAGGTGAACTATTTATCTCTGACCTCAAGACAGGTAGTATCAGTTACCCAAACAAGATTGCCATGCAGTTAGCAGTGTATGCACACGGCTTGCCGTATGACCCTGCTACGGCAACCCGTGGTTCATGGGGTGATGTCAACCAAGATAAAGGAATCATTGTGCATCTACCAGCAGGTAGTGGACAATGTGAACTACATTTCGTTGACCTCAAAGAAGGTTGGAAGGGTATACAATTAGCAATGAAAGTGCGTACCTTCCGAGATACAAAGAAGAAACTAGTCACATCAATTAAGGAGTAACGTGACCCACACAGAAGCACCTATCAGCATCACAGTTAAATCAGCAGCAGGTTCGCTTGTTACCATACGTGCATCTAATGCAGAAGAGTTAGACCAAGTAGTTGCACTAACAGTTGCATCACTAACATCTGCAACAGCAGAGTTAGAAGCAGCAGTGCGTGGTACTAATGCAGCAGTACCACCACAACCAGCAACAGCAACAGTTGCAGCAGCGTTTAACGCTACAGTAATTGATTCATCACCATCATTAGGTACAGGTTCACGTGTCTGTCCTCACGGTACAATGACACGCATTCATGGACTAACAGGTAAGTTTGGTCCATACAAAGGTTACTTCTGCCCTGCTAAACAAGGAGACCCAACCAAATGCACAACACAATACATCAAGCCAGCAATGGCAGAGTGGAACTCATTCCAACCAGACCAAACAAAAGCATAAGTGAAAACCCTACGCCGTAGTATTGGTAAGCCAGAGGTAGGTGGGGAGCCGTTAGCCCCACCTTTCCAGGCGTTCCAACGTGAAGGTATGATTCTGCGAAGAGCAGAAGTTACTGTCATAGCAGGTACTCCAGGCGCAGGTAAATCTAGTATTGCATTACATATCGCAGCAAGATTAAAACAACCTACATTATATTTCTCTGCTGATACTAATGCACATACTATGGCTATGCGTTTGCTTGCAATGAAAGCAAAGATACCCCAAGCACAAGCCGAGTACATGCTAAAGACACAGCCAGCACAAGCAGAAGAACTCTTACGAGAGTTCGGTAATCTTTACTGGTCATTTGAACCAAGCCCCACACTAAAAGATTTAGATGAAGAAGTATCTGCATTTGAAACTATGTGGGGAAGAAGTCCTACGCTTATCGTGGTAGATAACCTTATGGATATAGCGATAGATGGACATGAAGAGTTTGCTGGTATGCGTGCAGTAATGAAAGAACTTAAGTATCTTGCAAGAGATACTAACGCATGCGTATTAGTATTACACCACACTAAAGAAGGTGCGCAAGGTTTCCCTTGCCAACCACGCTCAGCATTACAAGGTATGGTTAGTCAGATACCAGCGATGGTACTAACAGTAGGACAGATGATGCAGGGACAGGACATATACTTATGTGTAGCATCTGTTAAGAATCGTTATGGTAGAGCAGACCACACAGGTAATACCTACATCCCACTATCATTTGAGCCTGGCTCTATGTATCTAGAAGATGTAGTCCGAGACTATAGACAAACGGAGATGACAGTATAATGCCAAAATTTGACCTCATATTAATTAAACGTAAGATTAAAACTATTCGTGCATCAACAAAAGAAATAGCAGAAGAAAGAGCAAAAGCAATAGTTGCTGATTCTGATTGGATGGTAGAATCAGTTGAATGGAACGCATTAGGTATTGAGATAACAGAAGAATGAGTAGCGCAGCCAAAGCCAAAGGCTCAGGAGCCGAACGTGATGTAGTTAAGTACCTCAAAGAATGGTTTCCTTATGTTGATAGGCGATTGGCTGGTGCTACATTAGATAAAGGTGACGTGTCAGGTATACCTGGAGTCACGATAGAGATTAAAAACCACGCCAAGATGGACTTGGCGGGCTGGACTGAAGAGTTGTTAACCGAAATGGCTAACGATAAAGCATGGACGGGCGTGGTGTGGCACAAACGTAAGGGCAAAGGGGACCCTGGGGAATGGTACTGCACCATGCCTGGTCATGTATGGGTAGAATTACTACGGAAGGCATTAAATAAATGATTACTATGTTAATGTTTATGCAATTATTATTTACACAATTACTTAATGCTATACAAATGTTGTTATTATTATAATGGAATTCCACTACAATACAATTGTTTGCAAAAACTGTTCTTATACTAGACCAAATAGTGAATGGTATAGAAGTAAAGAAACGGATATACTTTATTGCACAGAAGATTGTTACCTAGCAAAAGAGAAACATGGAATCAAAACCTAGCATTAAAGAATACTTGCACTACATAGGTGCAGATACACCAGCAGAAGGTAGTGGCTGGCGTAAAATGAAGTGTCCATTTCATAGTGACACACATGCAAGCGCAGCAGTAAACTATGATAAGAACGCCTTTGTCTGCCACGGGTGTGGTGTCAAAGGCGATACTTATTCGTTGATTATGTATAAGGAAGGTGGAGATTATCGTGAGGCTGTCCAGTTCGCAACGTCAGTTCTTGTTGCAGGCAACACAGAGATACGCGGGGAAGATAGAACTCGCACAAGAGTATCTTTCAAACCGCAGTCTATCGGTAGAAGAGGCAAGCATCTTTCATCTGGGAGTGGTAGACGACCCTCTGCCAGGGCATGAAGCATACAAAGGTAGACTAGCAATCCCATACATAACACCATCAGGTGTAGTTGATATTAGATTCCGTGGTATGGGTAATGAAGACCCCAAGTATATGGGGTTAGTTGGTGCTAAGACTACAATGTTTAATACACAGGCTTGCTTTGTTGGCGATAGATATATCTGCGTAACAGAGGGTGAGTTTGATTGTATTATGATGTCAGTTAAAACTGTACATCCAACCATTGGTATACCTGGTGCTAACAATTGGAAGTCACACTATGCCAAGATACTAGATGACTTTGAGATTGTTATAGTACTGGCTGATGGAGATGCAGCAGGGCTAGAGTTTGGTAAGAAAATAAGCAGAGAGTTGGGTAATGTTAATATCATTAGCATGCCTGAAGGTGAAGATGTCAACAGCATGATGACTAAGAGAGGCAGTGAATGGATTGACCAACGAATCAGAGAATGCATTACCAATGGATAGTAGTATATGGAAACACATTGAACATATGGATATGTCCATAGGTATACCAGTATCAGACGCAAAGACATTAGATATACTGGCAGCACTAGAAGATATTTACACAGCAATAGATGAAGACCCAGAAGATGCAAGACAGTGCGTCATAGCACTGGCTGCTATATTTGTAGCCTCTACTGTAGGCAAGGCAGATATAATCTGGCAAGAGTACGCAATCAGAGAAGCAATGCAAACCCTAGACGAATCCCTTAAGGAGATACTCGATGAAGAAACGTGAAGATGCACATGCAATCGCATATGAACTACTAGAAATTCTGTACAAAAAGCATGAAGACTATGGTCCAATGAACATAGCAGGTGCACCTGGTGGTGCTATGAATGGACTACGAGTACGCATGTATGACAAGTTGGCAAGGCTATCCCACCTTGGGGATAACGACACGCCCAACTACGAATCCGTGGAAGATACACTGATTGACCTTGCAAACTATGCCATAATCGGGTTACTGGTCCAGCGTGGACAGTGGGAAGGTATCCCGAATGGAGATTAAGTGTGAAACGAGTAGTAGTCCTCAGCGATTTACAGATACCGTATCAACATAATAAAACCGTAGATGCAACGATAGAGTTTATTCAAGACTATAAACCAGACGAACTCTGGTGTGTAGGAGACGAACTAGATGCACCCGAACCTAGTCGTTGGAACAAAGGTATGGCGGGTGAGTACGCAGCAACACTGCAAGACGGAATAGATTTAACACACAATATCATGGCTCGTTACCGCAAAGCATTGGGTAACAAGCCATTTTATATTCAACGCAGCAATCACACAGACCGCATAGATACATACATGCGCAAGTATGCGCCAGCCTTTTCTTCTCTGCGGTCTTTAGAGATAGAAGAATTACTAGGCTACGAGAAGTTAAAAATTACATACCTGCACCGCATGCATGAACTATTACCTGGTTGGGTAATGGCACATGGTGATGAGGGTGCACTTAACCGTGCGCCTGGTGCTACAGCATTGAACTTAGCCAAGCGTTTAGGTAAGTCCGTAGTATGTGGACACACGCACCGCATAGGATTACAACATGAAACTACTGGCTTCTATGGTAAAACTAATACATTATATGGTCTAGAAGTAGGGCACATGATGGACGTTAAACAGGCTAGTTACCTTACTTCAGGCAGTGCCAACTGGCAACATGGCATAGGCATACTAGTGGAAAACAACAACAAGGTAACTCCATTTGCTGTTCCAATTGTAAATGGTGAGGTAATCATTCCTTAATGAATTACATACAAGAGTATAACGATATGGTACAGACTCTTGCTACTGATTACTCACGTAAATATATTATGCTAGACCGTGATGATATAGCACAAGAGTTGTGGGTGTGGTTCGTTGCGCACCCGCGCAAGTACAAAGAATGGTGTGACCTAGAACAGAAAGACCGCGACAAGTTAATTGCTAAGTCATTACGTAATGCAGCAATTACTTATTGTGAGCGTGAGAAAGCACGCAAGATTGGCTACGATACATCAGACCTGTACTACTATGATGTATCAGTAGTTGAAGCCTTCTTACCTTCTATCATCAGTGAAACATATGTGATACCTGTAAAGATACAAGACATCAATGCTAAGTTTGGAAGTGGTGGAATATCAGACGGCAACAATTGGCTGGCACTACGCTCAGATATAGCAAAAGGTTACTACAAATTAACAGAAGCAAAACAAAACGTACTACGGTTACGTTTTAGTGTAGAGCAACCTGACTGGGCAACTCTTGCCAAAGATATGGATAGCACAGCAGAAGGTGCACGCAAGAAAGTAGAACGTGCACTTAACTCATTGGTCAAATACTTAGGTGGTTGGAAGGCTTATCGTGATGAAGAGCCAGTAGAATCGGAACCTAAATGAATGACCTAAGAGGTACACCAACCTTTGCATGCATATGTGGTTGTAAAATGTTTAAAGTTACAGTTATGTGGGATGAAGAAACCAGAGCAGTAGGCTGGTATGACTTAGCCCAAGAATGTATAGATTGCGGGACAGTTACAACTGCACCCACCGATATAGATGGATGTGAGTAATGCCTAATTACGATTTCAAATGCAACACTTGCAATACAGTAAGTGAACTACAAGACCCAGCACTACCGCCTTGCCCAACTTGTGGTGAAACAATGGTGCGTGTATGGTCATCAGTGGCAGTTAAGTTTAATGCTCCAGGGTTTTACTCAACAGGAGGATAATGTACACATTCATGGCAAAAGCAAACTGTTTAGGCACAGATACTGAATCATTCTTTACCGATAGTCATGGTACTTATGAGCATCCAGAAATGCTTAAGCGCATCTGTGGTGAGTGCACAGTACAAACAGATTGTTTAGAGTATGCCCTCAATAATGAGGTCAAAGGATACTGGGGTAATACAACCGAACAGCAACGCATACTTATAAGAAAGGCTAAGGGTATAGTACCTAGACGCTTGTTTGAGGACTATAACTTAAAGGATTAAAGCAGAAAAGACCCCCGTCAGGTAGGTTAAGGTACCTGAACGGGGGCTTCTAGTCTGTACGGGGCTGCAAAGCCCCTCAAAATGGTGTTACTCGGAGCCTAGTCCGAAATCTTTTTCGCTCTTATCAGCCCATTTAGCCAGAGGTGCAGCCAATGCGCCAATTAAAACAGCGTACTCAGGACGTAGGTCAGTCAACAAGGCAATGCCCATAGTAATACCAGCAGCAAGTAGTGCACGTAGGTATGACTTAGTAGCAGCAATGTCTTTGTCTGTTAGTTTGAATAGGTCTTTCATTTGTTCTCCTTCTTAGGTAAAGGCTTAGGTAGGTTAGCCTTTACTTTATTTACTACGGTTGGTTCACCCAACCATGGGAACCATGGCTTAGTGTCGTTTCCACAAGTGTCCTTGATGGAAATATGAATGTGTTTATTATGTTTGTTGGAACCTGTATATTCTTTGTCACCCTTTTCGGCTGACCAAATCTGTCCCTTAAAAATTAAATACTTAACACGACTATCAGATTTCATATGAGCATATGCCTCGTGGCAGTTGATGCCATTGTCTGGGTCGTGAGTTACATCTACAGCAAATCCTGTGTTGTGGTCTGAGTTAGGACTTTGCGTAATGTGCGCTTTAGATGGGAGCAGACCATCCGATGCCTTCATCCTCTTCGGTCTCAATGCTGTTGCTTGTCTTAGTACTGCAATGGCAGCAGGACACGCACGTTTTGCAATTGCACTCATCATTCATCCTCGTCTTCCCATATCTGTGAATCATCTATATCAGGTGAAGGCAATCCCCATAAAGGTTCAGGAAGTATGGTTG
>Ga0209107_10001441_pt1 | contig 13326 bp, 9 predicted proteins | sample LakErihyJuly2011_2_FD_187460 | JGI IMG/M metagenome (GOLD analysis project Ga0209107, IMG submission 187460) | Freshwater microbial communities from dead zone in Lake Erie, Canada - CCB hypolimnion July 2011 (SPAdes) (version 2) | ecosystem: Environmental > Aquatic > Freshwater > Lentic >... | reverse complement strand
GAGGTCTGGCCTGAGCTGACGCGCGGCACCTCGCGCAGGCCCAGCTTCGTGGCCAGCGCATGGCGGCGGCGGGTGCTCCAGAAGCGCTGCTCGGCGCGGTCGTACACATCGAAGGCCAGGAACCAGTCGGGCAAGGCGGCGTAGTCCAGCGAGTGCTGGGCGGCGCACCATTCACCGAACAGCATCAGCGTGTCGCCCAGGGCATCGAAGAGCTCGCCTTCGCGCACGCTCAGCCACTCGTCCAGGCGCGTGAACTGGCCGCCATAGGGCTTGTTGAGGTACTGGCCGCGGTTCTGCACGTGCAACACGCCTTCGCTGGAAAACGAGATGCCCATGTTGGCGCCGTCGAGCTTTTCCTCGACGACCACGGCATGGTGCAGCAAGGCCTTGGCCTCGTCGGGCGACAGCACCTTGTCGTCGCGCGGCGTGCCGCTGGCCAGCCAGGCCAGGTGGGGCGTGTGGGGGAAGCGGAAGAAGTCGTGGGCGCTGGAGGGGGTGTTCGTGGCGGTGTTCATGGCAAGGCTCCGGGCTCAGCGGCCGAACTTGTGCAGGTGGAATTGGTGGACCTCGCAGTCGCACAGGAAGTGCACGGCCACGCCGAACTCGGCCAGGCAGGGCGCCCAGTCCACCCATTTGGAATCGGCCGCCTGCAGGATGGGTGGGTGCTGCGGGTGGCTGCAGGCCACGGCCACGAACTTGCGGTCGGCCGGGTCGAAGTCCCAGAGGCGCTCGTCGTGCGGGAAGTGGCGAAAGCCCCAGACCGGATCGGCTTCCAGGCGCACCAACTCGCAGCGGCTGGCGTCGTTGACGTGGTGCAGCACCCAGCGCACGAAGGCATCGCCCACGCCCTGCCCGGCTTGCGGGTCGGTCTTGTGGCGGTACTCGTGCAGGATCTCGAAGCCATCGTCCAGCACGATGCGGCCGTGCGCCATGATCTGGCCCAGCCAGTCGCGGCAGGTCTGCACGCAGGCAGCGGACACCGCCGGGTGCTGGCCGTTGGCCACGAGGATGACGTTGGTGTCCACCACGCACAACTCGGCGAAGGCCGGCAGGGCATGGGGCGGTGGAACAGGCGGCTTCATGACCCGATTCTGCCTCGCGTCGCGGGTATCCTTGGTGCCCATGTACGCCTCGTATTTCGGACTCAGGCAGGCGCCCTTCTCCATCGCGCCCGACCCGCGCTACCTCTTCATGAGCGAACGCCACCGCGAAGCGCTGGCCCACTTGCTTTATGGCGTGGGTGGCGGGGGTGGCTTCGTGCTGCTGACGGGCGAAATCGGTGCGGGCAAGACCACCGTGTGCCGCTGCTTCCTGGAGCAGATCCCGCGCCGCTGCAACGTGGCCTACATCTTTAACCCCAAGCTCAATGCCGCGGAGTTGCTGCAGGCCATCTGCGACGAGTTCCGCATCCCCGTGGCACCCGATGCCTCGGGCCAGGCCTCGATGAAGGCGCATGTCGATGCGCTCAACGAGTACCTGCTGAAGACGCACGCGGTGGGTCAGAACAACGTCCTCATCATCGACGAGGCGCAGAACCTGTCCACCGAGGTGCTGGAGCAGCTGCGCCTGCTGACCAACCTGGAGACCAGCGAGCGCAAGCTGCTGCAGATCATCCTCATCGGCCAGCCGGAGTTGCGCCAGATGCTGGCCCAACCCGAGCTGGAGCAGCTGGCCCAGCGCGTGATCGCGCGCTTCCACCTGGACGCCCTCTCGGAAGACGAGACCGCGCAATACATCCAGCACCGCCTCGCCACGGCAGGCCTGCGCCGCGGCACCTTGTTCGACGGCAAGGCCGTGCGCCGCATCCACCAGATCACCAAGGGCGTGCCCCGCCGCATCAACCTGCTGTGCGACCGCGCCTTGCTGGGCGCCTTCGCCGAGAGCAAAGCGCGGGTGGACCGTGCCATCGTGGACAAGGCCGCGGCCGAGGTGTTCGAGGGGCAGCACTTCGTGGGGCCCTCGTCGGCGCCAGCCACAGTGCCGCACGGCACCGCATCTGGTGGGCCGGCTCATCCAGGCCACACGGCTCGCCAGCGCCGGACCTGGCCCGACTGGCCGCGCTGGGCCTGGGCTGGCCTGGGTGGCAGCGTGGTGTTGGCGGTGTCCGGACTGGGCCTGGGTGCATGGATGCACAGGCCGGGCGACACCGCGACAGCGACAGAAACCGCAACCACAACCGCAGCGCAGGCACTGATTTCGGCGGCATCTGCGGCATCTGCCGCAGACCCGGCATCGCGCACCAGCGTGGCCATGGCGGCGGGTGCCACCAGCGGTGTGGCCAGCGGCGCAGCGACGGGGCCAGCGGCTTCATCCGCATCGGCCACAGAGCTCAGCCCTCAGGCGCTCGTGCAGCGCGCCAGCCCCGACGAGGCCGTGGCTTGGCGGACGCTGGCCCAGCTCTGGCAGGCCAACCTGGGCAATGGCGACCCCTGCACCCAGGCACGCCGGCAAGACCTGGTGTGCTTCCGCGCCAGCGGCGGGCTGAGCCTGCTGGTGCAGCTGGACCGCCCGGCCCTGCTGACCCTGCAAGACGAGCAAGGTCGCACACGGCATGCCGTGCTGACGCAGCTCGACACCCGCCAGGCCTGGTTGCAGGTGGGCAGCGAGACCGTGCGCACGCCCTTGAGCACGCTGTCCAGCATCTGGCGCGGTGACTTCGCGACGCTCTGGCGCGCACCGGAAGGCTTCCGCAACAAGCTCACGCAAGGGCAAAGTGGCCCGGCCGTCGACTGGCTGGCAACCCGTCTGGCGCAGATCGACCACGGCCCCGCAGCCACCACACCCGCCCGGCTGGACACGGCCTTGCAAACCCGGCTGCAGGCCTTCCAGATGGCACAAGGCCTCAAACCCGATGGCGTGGCCGGAGCCACCACCTTCATGCTGATCAACCGCGCCAGTGGCGTGCCCGAGCCGCGCCTGGTGCAGAGCGCGCCTGCCCCCGTGGCCGAACGCCCCAGCCCGCAGCGCCGCTGAACGGGCGAGCCCCCGCCCCGCCCGCACACCCCAGCCCGACGCCCGAGGTCCGACCATGTCCTACATCCTGGATGCCCTGAAAAAAGCCGACGCGGAACGCGAGCGCGAGGGCGTGCCCAGCCTGCACACCCAGCACGGCCATGCCGCCGACGCGGGCGATCGCACCGGCCCACGGCCTGTCGGCACAGCGGTGGGCCTGCAGTGGGCCGTGGGCGGCGTGGCCGCGGGCTTGGTGCTGCTGGCCGGCGTGTGGTGGCTGAAGGCTCAGCCCGAGTCGCCCACGGCACCCACGCCCGATGCCCATGGCACCCCGCCCACCGCCACGGCGCCTGTGTCCCCCACCGCACTGACACAGCCACCGGTGGCTGTGGCGCCCACGGCGTCGCCCACGCCGCCTGCCGTCATGCCTGCGCCCCAGGTCGCTTCACTGCGAGACCCGGGAGACCCGGGCCATGGGCGCATGGCATCGGGCGGGCCCGCCGCCGAGCCAGCCCGTCGCACCACGCCGAACCGGGCGGATGCCAACAAACCGGCCAACACCGTGCCCAGCACATCGGCTTTGCACGTGGACGCGTCCTTGCGCGACGCCCCACGCCGCGTGGTGCCCGTCGCCGAATTGCCAGAGGACGTGCGCCGCGAACTGCCGGCCTTGAGCATCGGCGGGGCCATGCACTCGGACGTGCCGGCCAACCGCATGCTCGTGCTCAATGGCAGCGTCTTCCACGAAGGCGACCAGCCCGCGCCGGGGCTGGTGCTGGAAGAAATCAAGCTGAAATCGGCGGTGTTCCGCTTCAAGGAACACCGCTACAGCGTGGCTTACTGAGCCGGGGCTGGCTCCGCGCAGCGCTTGGCCAGGTGGGCCAGCGCCTCTTCGACCTGGTCCACTAGCACCAGGCACAGGTCGCCAGGCTGCAAGCGCTCCAAGGCCGTGTCGATGGCCGTGAACTCGCCGCGGATCTCATCGACGCGCTGCGCACGCTGGGCCTTGCTCAGGCCTTCGCGCAACAAGCCCAGCACCTCGCCGTCTTCGCGGCCACGCTGGCAGGCATCCTGGTAGAGGATGAAGTCGTCGAAGGCTTCGCCTAGGATCGCGGTCTGCTCGCGGATGTCCTCGTCGCGGCGGTCGCCCGCACCGCTGATGACCACGCTTCGGCGCTTGGCCGTGATGCCGTTCACCGCGTTGACCAGGGCGCGCATGGCGTCCGGGTTGTGGCCGTAGTCGGCGATCACCGTGGCGCCACGGAAGTTCATCACGTTGAAGCGGCCCGGTGCGTTGTCGGAGTCGCTCACGAAGCTGGCCAGACCGGCGCGGATCACGGCCCAGTCCATGCCGGCGCTCCAGGCCGCGCCGATGGACGCCATCACGTTCTCGACCTGGAAGCCGATGCTGCCCTGGCGCGTCAGCGGGATGTCGCGCAGCAACAGGCTTTCGCGCCAATTGCCCTCGGACACCACGATGGCGTCGCCGTCCACGCAGATGGCGCGCTTGCCCTGTGCGCGGTGCGTCGTCAGCACCGGGTTGTGCGGGTCCATCGCGAAATAGATGATGCCGCCCGGGCACTTGGGCGCCATCGCCACCACGATCGGATCGGCCGCGTTCAGCACGGCGAAGCCCGTGGGCGCCACGTTGACGACGATGACGCGCTTGAGCACGGCCAGGTCTTCCACCGTGGTGATGTAGTTCAGACCCAGGTGGTCACCCGCGCCGATGTTGGTCACCACGGCCGTTCCGCAGCGGTCGAAGCCCAGGCCTTCGCGCAGGATGCCGCCGCGGGCGGTCTCGAACACGGCCGCATCGACGTCCGGGTGCATCAGCACATTGCGGGCGCTCTTGGGGCCGGAGCAATCGCCACTGTCGATCTGACGACCGTTCACATAGACGCCATCGGTGTTGGTCATGCCCACGCGCAGGCCGGAGGTGGCCAGCAGGTGCGCGGTCAGACGCGCGGTGGTCGTCTTGCCATTGGTGCCGGTCACGGCCACCACGGGGATGCGGCCATCGTCACCCGGCTTGTAGAGGTTGTTGATGACGGCTTCGCCCACGTTGCGGCCCTTGCCGTAGGACGGCGACAGGTGCATGCGCAGGCCCGGCGCGGCATTGACCTCGACGATGCCGCCGTTCTGGTCTTCCAGCGGCAGGTGCACGCTCTCGGCCAGCACATCGACGCCGCAGATCTCCAGACCGATGGTCTGGGCCGCGGCGATGGCACGGGCGGCCACTTCAGGATGGACGTCGTCTGTCACGTCGGTGGCGGTGCCGCCGGTGGACAGGTTGGCGTTGTTGCGCATGATGACGCGGCGCCCCTTTTCGGGCACGTCATCGGGCTTGAGGCCTTGCACCTGCAGGCGCGCCACGGCGATTTCGTCGAAGCGGATCTTGGTCAGCGAGGTGGCATGGCCTTCGCCACGGCGCGGGTCTTCGTTGACCTTGTCCACCAGCTGGCGCACGGTGTGCACGCCATCGCCGATCACGTGCGGCGGGTCGCGGCGGGCCGCGGCCACCAGGCGATCGCCCACCACCAGCAGGCGGAAGTCGTTGCCCGGCAGGTAGCGCTCGACCATGACCTCGCCATGCTCGGCCGCGACCTTGTAGGCGATTTCCAGGTGATCGGTGCTGACGATGTTGACCGTCACGCCCTTGCCCTGGTTGCCGTCGCGCGGCTTGACCACCACCGGCCAGCCGATCTCTTCGGCCACCAGGCAGGCATCGGCAAAGTCGGTGACCGGGCGGCCCGTGGGCACCGGCACGCCGGCCGAAGCCAGCAGGCGCTTGGTCAGGTCCTTGTCTTGGGCGATGGACTCGGCCACGGCGGAGGTGTTGTCCACCTCGGCGGCCCAGATGCGGCGCTGCTTGCTGCCCCAGCCGAACTGCACCAGCGAGCCCTGCGTCAGGCGGCGGTAGGGGATGCCGCGGACGACGGCCGCGTCCACGATGGAGCCCGTGCTGGGGCCCAGGCGCACGTCCTCGTCGAGCTCACGCAGCTCGGCCAAGGCGGCCTCGACATCGAAGCTGCCCTTCTGGAGCGCGGCCTCGACCAGGGCCATGGCGTGGTCAAACGCCTTCTTGCCGACCGCCTCTTCGCTGTACTCGACCACCACCTGGTAGGTGCCGGCCTCCACGGTCTGGGCCGTGCGGCTGAAGGTGACGGGGCAGCCGGCCTGGGCCTGCAGCGCCAGGGCCACGGTTTCCAGCACATGCGCCACGCTGATCTGACCGGGGCGGCCATCGGGGCGCAAAGGCCCCATGCTGGGGAAGAGCTCGCGCACGCGGCCCTCGAAGCCAGGCAGACCGTCGATGCTGCACTCTGACGCGGGGCAGCTCACGACGGCCTCGATGGCGGTGTGGCGACTCCAGAGGTTGGGGCCACGCAGGGCACGGATGCGGGAAACGTCCATGGGTGTCTCGCTCAATTCACTTCTTGGTCGAAGGGGCAAAGGTTTCCAGACCGGCGGAAATCAGCTCGGGCGAGATGCCCAGAGCCCACGCCACACCGGCCGCGGCCAACAGGCAACGCACGCTGCTGCCGGGCACCGGCTGGTCGGCGATGCCCGCGGTCATGCGGCGCGCGGCCGCGCTGTTGAGGTCGGCGCAACGCACGGGCACCTGGCCGTTGTGGGTCAGCAGCACGTGGTGGCCATCGACCGACACGGTGCGACCGCTCTTGGCGCGGTGCGCCACCAAGGCGGGACTCTGGTGGTCGATGTCGTAGAGGATGACTTCGCCATCGCACAGCTCGGCCATCTCCAGCACGCGCTCATCGGAGGCATTGAGCACGGCCACACCATCGGGCAGCACCACGTCCACCTGGGTGCGCAGCACCTTGAACATCTGGGCCGGTTCGTGGATGTCGTGTTCGGCCAGCGCAGGGGCCACCGGGGCCTCGGCACCGTGCAGGTCGGTCACCACGCCCACGCTGCAGCGGTCGTAGGCCAGACCATCGTTGAGGATGCTCGCCGCGCCGTTCTCCAGCACCACGGCATCGACCTCGCGGTTCATCAGCAGGCGCTGGCCGGCTTCGAAATTGGCGCGGTCGCCGCCTTCGATGCGGCGGCTGCCCAGGAACAGGCCTTCGCGGCAGCCCAGGCCCACGTGCTTGCCACTCAGGTGCAGCAACCAGGCCACCAGGCGCGCGATCTGCGTCGTGCCATGCGAGCCAGCCACGCCCACGATGGGCACGCGGCCGGTTTCATCTTCGTGGAAGAGGTGATCGGCGATCGCCTTGCCCACCGGGCGCGGCAAGCCTTCGGCAGGCTTCAAGTGCATCAGCAGGCCGGGGCCGGCATTGACCTCGACCACCGCGCCGCGCTGCGGCAGCAGGGGCTTGGACACATCGCTGACCACCATGTCGATGCCCGCGATGTCCAGGCCCACCACGCGGGCGGCCAGGCTGGCGGCATGGGCCACATCGGGGTGGACATCGTCGGTGCAGTCGATGGCGACGTTGCCGTTGCGCTGCACCAGCACGCGCTGGCCATCGGTCGGCACGGAGTCCCCGCTCAGGCCCTGGCGCTCCAGCAGCAGGCGCATGGCCGGCTCGCGGTCCAGGATGATGGTTTCCAGCGGGAATTCTTCGGCGTCACCGCGGCGGGGGTCGCTGTTGAGCTGGTCGTTGATCAGTTGGACGATGCTGTCGCGGCCATTGCCGACGATGCACAGGCTCTCGCCGCGCGCCGCCGCCACGACCTTGCCGCCCACCACCAACAGGCGGTGCTCGTCGCCAGGGATGAAGCTCTCGACGATGACTTCGCTGCCCTCGGTCTCGGCGATCTTGAACGCGGCTTCCACGTCGGCGCGTTCTGACAGTTCCAGCGACACGCCGCGGCCGTGGTTGCCGTCCAGCGGCTTGACCACCACCGGCAAGCCGATGTCCTGGGCGGTTTCCCAGGCGGCTTCCGGGCTGTCCACCACCTCGCCTTCGGGCACGGGCACGCCGCAGGCCTTCAGCAGGGTTTTGGTGAGGTCCTTGTTGCCCGCGATGCCTTCGGCGATGGCACTGGTCTTGTCGGTCTCGGCCGTCCAGATGCGGCGCTGCGCGGCGCCATAGCCCAGTTGCACGAGGTTGCCCTCGTTGAGGCGGATGTGCGGGATGCCCCGGTCGGTGGCCGCGCCCACGATGGCCGCCGTTGACGGGCCGAGGTAGCAGTCGTCGATCTGGGTGTGCACCGCGGCAGCGGCGGCCTTCACGTCGAAGGGCTCGTCGTTGATGGCGGCCATCAGCAGCGCATGACCCTGCTGCAGGGCCACGCGGCCGACCTGCTCGTCACGGGCGCGGAACACCATGCGGTAGATGCCCCGCTGCGAGGTGCTGCGCGTCTGACCGAAGCCCGTGGCCATGCCAGCCAGGTTGAGCAGTTCGATGACGATGTGTTCGAGGATGTGGCCCGCCCAGGTGCCCTCTTCCAGGCGCTGGATGAAGCCGCCGCGCTCGCCGACACCGCAGTGGTGCTCGACCAGGGCCGGCAGCAGGGTCGTCAAACGCTGGTTGAAGCCGGGCAGGAGGTTGGAAGGCAAGTCTTCCAGCTCACCCAGGTCCAGCCAGACCTCCATCACCGGACGGTAGGTCCAGATGTTGGGGCCACGCAGATAGCGTGTGCGCAGCAATTTCAAATCGTTCTTCTTGCTCATAAGCACCAGCCGGTGTTGCGTCCTGATCCCTTGGCCCCACGCATGGGGTCCACTCATGAAAGCCGGGCAGGCGCAGGGGTGAAAGCCAAACCCGTCATTTTGCGCCGGATGCGGCCCGACACAACGTCAGGCTTGGGCGAAAATGCAGCCATGCACCCTCATTCCCCTGCCGACACCGCCTCAGCCGTCCGACCTCAGGCCGATCCGCACAAGGCCAACGCCGATGTGCCCTTGGCCCCTGGTGAGAACGTTTTGAGTCGCCTGGAGGTTGACCTGGACGCTCGGCTTTGTTTCCACGCCTCGGCGCTGGTGCTGACCGACCAACGGCTGATGAGCCGATCTGACAGCCAAGTCGCACCAAGCGCCGGCAACGGCACGCAAAGCACCGACTGGCAGGCCTGGCCCTTGAGCGCTGACCTGAGCTTGCGCCACCACGACCATGCGGGCGTGGGCACGCTGGAATTGCACGATGCGACAAGGCGCCTGGCCACCTGGCGCTTCACCCTGACCGTGCACGCCCAGGTCATGCGCCTGGTCGAACAGTTCGAGCGCCGCCTGCAGACCCTGGACACGGGCATCGCGTTGGTCGAAGACGACAGCCACCGCTGCGCCAGCTGCAAGGCCCAGCTGCCACCCGATGCCGACGAGTGCCCGGTCTGCCACCGCGATGTGCAGGCGCCGCCGTCCACCTGGGTGCTGCTGCGCCTGTGGCGCTTCGCCAGGCCCTACCAGGGCAAGCTGCTCGCGGGCTTCCTGCTGACGCTGACGTCCACCGCCGCCACGCTGGTGCCGCCCTACCTCACCATGCCGCTGATGGACGAGGTGCTCATCCCCTTCCAGAACGGCAAAGACATCGACCACGTCCGCGCCATGATGCTGCTGGGCGGCCTGCTCGCCGCGGCCCTGGCCGCCTGGGCACTGGGTTGGGCCCGCACCTATTTGCTGGCCCTGGTGTCCGAACGCATCGGCGCCGACCTGCGCACCGCCACCTTCGAGCACCTGATGCGCCTGTCGCTGGACTACTTCGGCTCCAAGCGCACCGGCGACCTGATGAACCGGGTGGGCTCCGAGACCGACCGCATCAACGTCTTCCTGTCGCTGCACGCGCTCGACTTCGCCAACGACGTGCTGATGATCGCCATGACCGCGGCCATCCTCGTGTCCATCAACCCCTGGCTGGCGGCGGTCACACTCATCCCCCTGCCCTTCATCGCATGGCTGATCCACCTGGTGCGCGACCGCCTGCGCACCGGCTTCGAGAAGATCGACCGCGTCTGGGGCGAGGTCACCAACGTGTTGGCCGACACCATCCCCGGCATCCGCGTGGTCAAGGCCTTCGCGCAAGAGCAGCGCGAGACCAGCCGCTTCCGTGCGGCCAACCAGTACAACCTGCAGGTCAACGACAAGCTCAACAAGACCTGGTCGCTGTTCTCGCCCACCGTCTCGCTGCTGACCGAAATCGGCCTGCTGGTCGTGTGGGCCTTCGGCATCTGGCTGGTGGCGCACCACCAAATCACCGTCGGTGTGCTGACGGCCTTCATCGCCTACATCGGGCGCTTTTACGGCCGGCTGGACTCCATGAGCCGCATCGTCTCGGTCACGCAAAAAGCCGCGGCCGGCGCCAAGCGCATCTTTGACATCCTCGACCACGTCTCCAACGTGCCCGAACCCGTCAACCCCGTGCCCATGCCAACGCTGCAGGGCCGCCTGACGATGGATGGCATCGGCTTCCGCTACGGCAGCCGTTCGGTCATCCGCGGCCTGAGCCTGGACATCCAACCCGGCGAGATGATCGGCCTGGTCGGCCACTCCGGTTCGGGCAAGAGCACGCTGGTCAACCTGATCTGCCGCTTCTACGACGTCACCGATGGCGCCATCAAGGTGGATGGCGTGGACATCCGCCGCATCGCCGTCTCGGATTTCCGCCGCCACATCGGCCTGGTGCTGCAAGAGCCCTTCCTGTTCTTCGGCACCATCGCCGAGAACATCGCCTACGGCAAGCCTGACGCCACGCGCGAAGAAGTTGTGGCCGCTGCACGCGCTGCGCACGCACACGACTTCATCCTGCGCCTGCCGCATGGCTACGACTCGCTGGTCGGCGAGCGCGGCCAGGGCCTGTCGGGCGGCGAGCGCCAGCGCATCAGCATCGCGCGCGCCCTGCTCATCAACCCGCGCATCCTGATCATGGACGAGGCCACTTCGGCCGTGGACACCGAGACGGAAAAGGAGATCCAGAAAGCACTGGACAACCTGGTGCAAGGGCGCACGACGATCGCCATCGCGCACCGCCTGTCCACCTTGCGCAAGGCCGACCGCCTCGTGGTGATGGACAAGGGCCAGGTGGTGGAAGTGGGCCCGCACGACGAGCTCATGGCCCGCCAGGGCGCGTACTGGCGCCTCTACATGGCCCAGGCCCGCAAAGCCGAGCAGGACGCCCTGCTGGATGCCGAAGCCACCGCAGAACCCAACAGCCAGGTCAACCAGGCCTGACACCGAGGGACACCCGTGAGCACCCCCATGAGCACCCAGACTTTCACCCTCGACCGCGACCAGCACGGCCGCCTGACCCTCACGCTGACGGATGGCACAGCCCACGAAGGCGTGGTGCCCGTGCGCGCCTTCCCCATCTCGGCGCCCGATGACGGCCTGTCCCTGGTGAGCCACGACGGCCACGAACTGGTCTGGATCGACCGCCTGGAGGCCCTGCCGGCAGCGCAGCGCGCGCTGATCAACGAGGATCTGGCCCTGCGCGAGTTCACGCCCACCATCCAGCGCATCACCGACGTGTCCACCTTCGCCACGCCCAGCACCTGGTCGGTGGACACCGACCGCGGCCCCACCACCTTCGTGCTCAAGACCGAAGACGACATACGCCGTCTGGGGGGTGGCCGCCTGCTCATCGCCTCGGGCCAAGGCATGCAGTTCGGTGTGCCGCAAGTGGCCGACCTGGACCGCCATTCGCGCAAGCTGCTGGAGCGCTTCCTCTGACGCGCACTGCCGTCGATTCACCTTGCGTCACGCAGGGAACGCTGATCGACAAGCAGGTCAACGTCCGTCAAATTCCAAAAACAGCGTCAAAAAAGTCACCAACGTCCATCATCTTCTCGATGCGCATCAACCAAATTGCATTGAAACGGGCCGTCTCGCGTTAACCCTCTCCAGGCTTTCCCGTTTCGCGATCAGGTTTTCCCTGGTTTTGCACCGCACGCGCCGCTTGGGCCGGAGTTAACCCCTTCAGGTTAAGCAAAGCCTCGTCCTACGCTGTCATCAGACGTCGCCCACCGAGGCGATGCGCCCCTCCCAACCACCTGGAGACGCGAGATGACAAGGACCTTTGCACACCACGCCATCCGTGCTTTTGCACTGGGCACCGCCATCGTGGCCGCCCCGCTGTCGGCACAAGCCGCCCTGAGCTTGACCATCCCGACCAACGCCCTGCAGGCGAATGCGGTCCAAGCCTTCTCAGAGGACGGCCAAGCCAGCTTCGAGCTTGTCGGCATCACCGTCAAACCGCTGGGCAACGCCACCGCCGTGCCGAACGTGCCAGGCGCTTACAACCTGCCCGTCACCAACATCTCGCTGCAACTCGTGAAAATCGCGGGCGGCGCAGCCACAGGCTCGGCCCTGGAGTTCAACCGCGTCAACGAAGACACCGGCCAGCCCAAGCGCGTCACCCTGGCCAACTTCAGCATCGACTTCATCGCCAAGAAGGTGCTTGCGGATGCGACACAGTCGGGCAAGCCCACCGTGAACAAAACACCCATCTTCGACTTCCATGAGCAGACGCCGCTCACACTGAAATACCAGTTCCCTCTGAGCATCACAGTCAAACAAATTCTGGACAAGCTGTTCCTGACAACCGAGAGCAAGAAGTTGTTCAAGGACGGGCTGGAGTTGCCCGAGATCGTTGACGAAGTGCTCAATGTGGTGGACTTCGGCACCATCGCGATCGACGTGGCCGTGAAGCCGCGCAACAGGCCCGTGTCCAACCGCCCCTACGTCGTGGCGCCCTGAGGGTTGACCCCGAGGGATCTTGATGTGGCGCAAGGCCACACAGGTGCGGGCGTCCAGAATCGATCAGCAGCCAAGCGCTGAACCATCGATTGCACTGGAGCCCGCCATGACCACCACCCTCAACCCGCCAGTCCACCCCTTGCAACCCTTCGATGTGCTGGACACCTGCCACCAGCAGGTGGTGCTCACGCTGCAAAAACTGACCGAGCTGATCGACCACATCGAAGCGCAAGGCGTCGATGGCCAGGCACAGGCCTGGGCCCGCGACATCTTCCTGTTCTTCATGAACACGGCGCGCGAGCACCACCTGGACGAAGAGCGCCACATCTTCCCCACGATGCTCAGCAGCGGCGACGCCAGCCTGATGGAGGCCGCGATGCGCTTGCAGCAGGACCACGGCTGGATCGAAGAAGACTGGCTGGAGCTGGCGCCGCAGATCGAATCCATCGCCGCAGGCTACAACTGGTTCAACCTGGAACAGTTGCGCCTGGCCGTGCCGGTGTTCCAGGCGCTCTACCAGGACCACATGGCGCTGGAAGAAACCCTGGCCTACCCGGAAGCCAAGGCGCGCATTGCCGCATGGGACTTGCAGGGCATGGGCCGCGAGATGGCCTCGCGCCGCCGTCAGAAGAGCAGCCTCGCTGCTTGAGTTCGCCCCTCAGCCAACAAGCAACGTTCAAGCACAAACAGAAACGCGCGGCGCCTGCAAAGGT
>Ga0209107_10001440_pt1 | contig 13335 bp, 10 predicted proteins | sample LakErihyJuly2011_2_FD_187460 | JGI IMG/M metagenome (GOLD analysis project Ga0209107, IMG submission 187460) | Freshwater microbial communities from dead zone in Lake Erie, Canada - CCB hypolimnion July 2011 (SPAdes) (version 2) | ecosystem: Environmental > Aquatic > Freshwater > Lentic >... | reverse complement strand
TATTATAACTAAAGTTATATTTAGCAGTCGTTTTAGGAAAGCCGGCTCTAGCTTGGCTATTTTCATCAGTAAAGGTAAGTGCGTTTGTGCTGTTTAATTGAGCTAATAAAGAATAATTGCCAAAAATAGGAGAACCTGATCTATACAAATAATAACCAAAAGCCTCTCGTACTATTGGCCACGATAGTTGTATTGATTTTTTAAAAGGATCGCTAGTAACAGAAATTATATTAGAAGCCTTAGACTCGCCCGACCCATCGTAAGAAGAGACGCAGTAAAAATTTGTTGCGTTATTTTGGAAACCAATGTTTCCAGTATTCCCAGCTACGCTAACGCTAGATTTTACATTAGAAAAATTTAAAAGAGCTGGCGGCTCCAATATAGTTAATATAGTAACATCTACTTTTTGGCCATTTATATAAATATTGATTTTTTGGCCATCTTGCAAATAAACATTAATAGCAATTATAACATTATATAATGTATTTTGGTTTATTACTTGAGAAGTGTACCCAGACAAAATATCTCCAGTAGCTGAAGCGAAAGTAAAGTAAACCCTTTTATCTTGTATGTATATCAATTGAGGGTAGCCTTCGTTTTCAACAAAAAAACTAGAAGATTCAGCGCTAGATCTTGCAAATAAATAAGCTCTTTGGAAAGAAGCTCTAGTTTGAGTGAACCAGAAGTCGTATGTTTGAACTATAGAACTTCCGATAGAGAAAGTTTTTGTAGAGTTGTATTTTAAATTTATGTCTATTAAACCTCCATCATTAAGATTGGTTCTATTGCCGAAAAGAATCAATGCATTAGAATCATACATAGCATTGACTAAATTAGAATTATTATTTGAGCTAGTTAAATCTAAAAAAGTATTAAAAGGAGAGCGAGAAGAAGATGTGAATTTAGTTCTGTGCGTTACTCCTTTGAACATAGGTTTGTTTTTTTCAAACTGCATGTTCTTATATAAAATATATCCACCATCTAAATTAGCGGCGGTCAACTCTCCTTTTGTTGGATCGAAGCATATAGCGTAAGACTCTATTGTTTGCCCAACATTTCCCGTGTTGCCGCTTCCGCCGCTGCCAACATTCCCAGTATTGCCAACGTTTCCAGAATTGTAACCACCTAGAATATTTATTTTTCCGCCAAAATAAGAAGAGCCGGAAGATTTAGAATTATAATACAAGACGCTTGGAGCATTAAACGGAACATTAAATACCGCATAGCCGTCAAACCCTTCGTTGCCAAAATAAGAAAAATTATTAATATAAGAATTATTGCCACCTCCAGCATTTGGCGTTGTTGTTAAATAAAATTCATTATCAGCATTTGTAATGTTAGATTGCAGGAATACATAAGTCGCGCCCTTGTATAAATTTAACGTTCTTCCTTGCACGTTGCCAATAGTAAATCCATCTGTTGATCCTAATCCGTAATATGGATGCTGCGCTGTTTTGGTCGCGACTCCTACTTCAAAATAAAAAGCACTAGAGCTAAAGTTATTAGAAACAGCAGGGATATAAATTTTATCAGATATAGTTTGCCAAGTGCCTTTGTTACTGAAGTTATAAGATCCACTTATTGTATTAAACGACCCTATGCTCGGAGTTAAAGTCAAAACAGGCGCTTGCCCTACCCTAGGATGCGCCGCAGGCACGTAAACATCTACAGAAGCTGTGTAAGTTTCTCCTCTTATAATATTTATATTGAATCCGTGCTTGTTGCTAGTAGAGTCTGTTTGCCCAGAAACATAATTATATTTATAAATAGAATCATTTTTGCTAAATGGGCCTGGGGCATTATCGAAAAAATTTCCTTGACTGTCTAAATTTCCTGAGTAGTCTAATTTATAAAAAGCTCTTCCTGTGTTTGCTGGTTTTATAGCAAATCCTGCATTGCCAGTTGGCTGAGAAAATAAATTTGTTGTTGGCTCACCAGCGTAAGAATTTCCAAAAAAATCATAAAGCAAAACACAAGAGTCTGCTGCGGAATCTAAAGACCCATAGACTTTTTTTATTTCCATGTTAGTAAGATCCTGTATAAATAATAGAAGAGATTATGCACTCTATATTATTTGGTTGCATTATTTTAGTTATAAAAACATCTCCAGCTATAGTGCCCAAGCCGCTAGCTACAAAGCTGTAATTATCTATAAATTGAGTAAATAATATTCCGTGCTGGCCTCCGGGGTTGCTGTAATTCCCAGCGTAAGGAAGAATGTCTATCTGTTTAAAACCAATTTTATTATTAAAGGTTTTAGAGCCTTCTATTGTTTGGTTATTGGAATTTAAATCTACAAAATTACTTCCAGTAGTAGCGAAGTTAGTCTCTAAGGTGGAAATTCTTGATCCTAGATTTCCGCTGACATTATTAATTTTTGTGTTTAAGACCCCGCTAGTAGCAGAGTTTAAATCTGTTAATCCAGACACTTCTCCGCTAATAACTCCGCTGACCTCTACCTCGAACCCTGTGATTAGATTAATCGCGTACTGAGCGTCGCCAGAAACAGTTGCTACATTTGAATTAGTAGTTGAAACATTACCACTAAGAGCATCTATTTTAAGATCTAAAAAATTTCCAGTAGAAACGACAAGGCCACTCAAAGCAGCGCTGTTTGAATTTATGAGAGAATTTAAGTTAGAGCCTGTAGTAATGACATTGCCGCTTAGGACAACGAAATCGTTATCAGACTTTACATCAGAGATATAACCAGAAGGGTTATCGCTCGGATAATAACTTTGGTCTGTTACATTTAGAATGTAGCCGGATAATTCCGGTTTATCTAATTGCTTAAGCCTAACTAAATTAGCCATTAAATGAAATTACACAAGATTATCGGCCTTCTGATAAGATCTTCTGTACTTCTTTAGAGATTTTTTTTTGTTTTTGTTTATTTTCTGAAGGAGCTTGATAAGTAGCAACATGTCTTTTGAATTCTCTTTCTAGCCTAGCTACAAGAATTTCATGGTTGTCTGTTGGCAAGATGCCGACTTTCATAGCATGAGCTTGGATGTCGCTTCTGTTTAGAGAATGAAGATGCTGTTTATACTCATCGAAGTCATTAGTTCCATATTTTTGCATGCCAGTATCTCCCCAAATTTGGTCAAGAGTAGTTGGCTTGCCTGTTTCTGATTTTGCATCGATTTGATTTAGATCTTGAAGCTTTGATTTCTTAGCCATATAAAAATTATAACTTAATTAAAGGCATATATCAAATAAAAAACCCGCCGGGTTTCCCCAGCGGGTTTTGTTAGAATCGAATTTATTAAACGATGATGCCAGAAAGAGCACGGGCATCGATGCAGAGGCGACCCTCTTCCATCGAACCGTAGAATCCAGCCTTGTCGCTTCTTTGCAAGAATTGATCGTCTGGTTGTACGTTAAATTGGCTTCCGGTTTCGGAGCTAGTAGCGACAGCGCGAATTAAAGCTCCCTTAGTATTATCAACGCCAACTAGGACTTGATAAGTAGAAGGATCGAAAGCTGTACCGAGTGTAGCGGTCTCAGAGATGTAAGAATCAAAGAGAATGTTGTACTTCTTGGAAAGACCAAGCTCAATCAACTCGATGATATTTACACCGTAGATCTCTTGCATACCAGCGTTGCGATAGATCTCTTCTCTCATTCCGTCAGGAAGAGCGATAGCAGACTCAGTGGCAGTTTTGGTAATTGTTCCAGATCCAGAACCTTCAGTTCTTACTCCACCAACTGTGTTTAGTGGGTTATAAGCAAAAGCGCGAATCTTTTCTTTAATCTCAGGAGAGACGTAAAGATCAGTCAAGCCAGTGCTATATGGATCAGCAGGAGTACCGCCAGCCCAAGACTCATTGATTCTCTTGGTGCGGGTCATGAGCTTGTTCAGGTCATCAAGCTTGAATTGTCCAGCTGTTCCAGCAGCGATGTAGTGCTTAAGAGCAGCTCCACCTTGAGGAGTAGTAGAAGCTTCGCCAAGAGCCTTGAGCATTACGGCCCAAGCATTACGCTCTTGCTTAACCAAAACTTCTTGGGACATACGCTCGACCAACTTAGCGATAATGTCCAAGCGAGCTTGGCGAGCATATCTCTTGTTGATTGAAACGGCGCTATCAAGACGATAAGTAGCGATCTTTAGCTCTTGGATTGCAGAAACATCTTGAGAGGATGGTAAACCACCAGCAAGAGTTTGCGACCAAACGCTAACGTAACCGTTATTTAGTTCTTGGTAATAGAGGTCAAGAGGATAGCTTGGTGAATCATTCTCATCGAATGGAGCATCAGTATAAATCTGAGAGGCTGTGCCAGCTTGCAAAATGACTCTTTGAATAACAGGTCCGAGGAAAGCGGCAAAAGCTTCTGAAGCTTCAGCAGCGACCAATCTGTTTTTAGAGCCAAGAGCTTTAATTAGCTCAACTTGCTCAGGGGTATTTTTTAGTTTAATTCTCATGTTAATCCTTTATATTATAGGTCCAATTTAACGAGGGTTTCAGCGTTAGTATCAGCAGCTCCGAGGAACTTACCGATAGCGACGTTGGCAGTTGGGTGGGTTCCAGTAGAAGAAGTAATTTGCCCTGCTCCACCAGCGTAAGCGGTGCCACCAGCGGTAGGAGTTCCAAGAACACTTTGCACTAGGAAGATGCCGCGGGTAACTATCGGAACAGCTTGTCCAGGAATTACAGCTTGCATCTCAGCAGCCTTGCGGGGATTGTACTTGAGAAGTTCTCCATTCTCGTCAACGTCTTTAACGTCATAGAGCATCATACCGATTGGGGTTTCGCCAGTTGTACTGGTTACTACCTTAGCGGTTACTCCATAGCGTTGGGAAACTGTGTTGTTGGGTTGCAGGGTTCCAGCTCCGCCGATGAACTCTAGTCCACCGCCAAGCTCAACGCCTGAATCGTAGTTTTTCCATCCGGTAGCGATCTTGACCAAGCTTCCCTTGGTGATGCTGATCGAACCAGCGGACAAACCAGTTGTGTCGTATGAGAACAGATTTAGTACATCGTGTTCATCATAATCTCTAAAAGCTCTTAGTTTATAAGCCATATTTTATCCTTATGTTGTATTGTGTTTTTTATCCGACTACGAATCCATCATAGTCAAAAGCTTGTTTGTATTTATTAAATAGGGAATCATCAGAAGCAGTAGAAGTTGCAGGAATAACTGCGGCCTTCTTTTCGCCATTTGCGGCTGCTTGGTCGATGACCTCAGAGACGGAGGCTTTAGACTCTTTGGAGTCTTCCTTGTCGTCCATCTTCTGTTTCTCTCCCTTTTTCTTGGTTTTCATGAAGACTGCCATCTTATTCTTGTAAGCGGCAAAAGAGTCGTCATCAAGACCAGCGATATCAGACGCTAGAACTTGTCTAGTGTCAGCATCTAAATCATATTCAGAATCAAAAGCATTCATTCTCTCGTTGAACTTCTCATTAGCAACAATAGCTTGCTTCTCGTCCTCGGAGGCTTGGAGAGATGTCTTGAGAGCAGAGATTTCCTTTTGCAGAACATCTTGTCCAGCAGCTAGAGTATCGTACTTGTCATTAGCAGACTTCAAGGACTGCTCAAAAGTGGCTTTTTCGGAAGCGTACTTTTCTGATGCGACCTTTAATTCTTGTTCTATAAGATCAGAAATTTGAGAAGCAGTAACTTGCTTCAAACTCTCATCTGTGATATCTTTGATACTAGTAATGTTCATAACTTTATTATCGTTATCTTTATTTACATTTAAATTATTAATTTTGGAAATATTTTCTTCAATAATTTCTACAGAAGCTTCAGATTTGTGAGTTGCGATGCCTTTTACATCAGCAGCAGGGGTCTCTGTTAAGCCAATTCCTAGTGGCACAACATTACCAATAACTTTTCTATAAATAGACTTAGTTTTATCTACCTTGCCTGAGCCGCCAAACGCTTTTAAGCTATTTTTAATAGACTCTATTTGGCTAGCATCAGAAATCAAATCCCCATCTTCTATATTCTTGGACTCTCCATCGATCATTATTACATTATAATCATTAAATCCGAGTTCCCAACTTGCGCTAACTGATTGATACTTATCGCTAGTAACGTCGCTAGAATCCTCGATCTTATCAGCAAGATCAGGGTTAGCAATTTTCCAAATTACACCGCCGAGAGTGATATTAAAAGGCCCCTTCAAGTCTTTGACTTGATCTTCAGAAAGCGAAGCGTCTGACCCAAATTCACTAAACCCGGCGGTTAAAATAACTCCAATAATTCTCTCTCTATTGTGTTCAATATTTATTGGCTTGTTTATAAAGTCTTTATAAGATGAGATGGCTGTTTGCGTATCGATAACGTCGCCATTTTTGTTGACTCTATTAATTACAGCAGCATTAAAAGCGACCGGCAAAAGGTCAACGTTTTTTTCCGTGTCAACATTAGGTATAAAGCTCCCAACTTGAGCAAGAGATGCCAATGCTAAATACTTATCCTTCTCTTCTGAAACCAACGGTCTTAGAATAGAACTAAATGTTGTAGTGTAGTTATAATTCATAATCAAATTTCAAACCATTTATCTGTTTTTTGTTTAGGATGAGATATATAAAGATTATTAACGTTTTCGAAATCAAAATCTAAACCGTATTTTTGTATATCTTTCTCCGCCTTATCTAAATTAAAATTGCCCTTACCCCCCTCCAAGAACTCATTCACATTAGCCATTGAATAAGTATTAATATCAATTGACTCGTCTTTAAGATATATGGACGCCGCGCTGCAATACTTTTCTATCACCTGATTTAAACTGACCTTCTTTTCGTTCTTATCATTATGTTCTCGGACTCTCTCTTTCAATGCCGAAAGCAACTTGAGAGAAAAGTCAACATAAAAATCTGAGGATTCAGATTTCTTGCCGAGAACTTTAGTTTCTATTTCAAAATTCATTTTGAATTAACGTTAAATATTACACTTTTTCTTCAGAAATTTGACTAATATTTAATATCGCCGCTGAAAAAAGATCAACTCCATGCTCTTCTGAAATGTCTAAAAGTTTATTAATTTTCTCTGGGTTGTCCTGCTTCTCTCCTTCGCAATAAGCCCTAATCGAATGATCCCAATTGGTTTTTTCTTCATTGATTATAATATTTTGCGATATCTGCTCTGCTATAGATTTTTGCTCTTGGGTTAGCTTTTTCTTTTCATGTTTTTTCTTTAGAAAATCTTCTACTTTTGCAGATAGAGTTTCATACTCTTTGAAAGACTGAGAAATTCCTTTCATAGAGTAAGAAGCTATTGCTGGCGCTTTTTTGTTAGATCCAGGAGGAGACACGCTCTTGGTTTTCTGAGGAGATTTGGCTCCAGGAGGTCTTCCTGTATTTGTCGCTCCGGCTGCGGCAGCTCCGTTTGCTATCGGCGCATAAAGCCCCTCTTCTTTTAAAGTTTTAAATTTCTTCTGAGACTCTACAGACTCGTCTGGGTCAGGCAGTCTTCCTGAGCTTATAGCTTGCAAAGCTTCTTCTGGAGTTAGCACCCCAAGTTGAGCCAATTGAGCAACTACTCTATCCCAAACAGAAGAATCTCTTATATCGATTTCCTCAAAATTGGGCATCGGGAAATTTTTAAATCCTAAATCTTTGCAAAGTCTCTTAATTTCTGGAACTAGAAAATCATTTAAGAAAGCTTGTCTTCCCTGCTCTAATCTCTGGAAGAATATGTTAGTTTTAATACTAGAACTAGAGAACTTCTCGTCTCCGATTAAAATATTATTTAAACCTTGCTGAATATCTGTGTTTACTACCTCATACTTTCTAGGATCAAGTATATTAGCGATATCAGGAATAATAAACTGAGCTTTTGTGGTGAAATCAGAAACTAAAACTTTTCCAACAGATTGATTTTGGAAAAGAGCCTGCATTGTTTCGATATTCTTTTGATTAATATTTAAAGCGCCGCTCTTTAGCTCTGAGCCCATGGTAATTAATAGAACAGCTTGTTGAGTTGTTCTTGTTAATGCCATATCCATTTTCTTCATTTCCTGTTTCCAGTTAATGTCTTCCAATACGGGAAAGCCCATAGGAACAGAGAATGGTTCGTAGTCTTGTTTCTTATAGAATACAGCAGATACTTGCTCTGTGTCTAAAGGAATTGTAATGTAGGCTCCAGCACCAGAAAAAGTTTTCTTTTGTAAGTTTAGTTTATTTTTTTCGCTTAAGCCTTTTAATACTTCCCTGTCTTCATCAGTAGTCGGATTGCGCAATCTTTGTAGTTCGTAATCTGTAAGAATTTTATAATAATTACCTCCAACAAATGAAATGTTCCCGCCATATTGAATATCAGCAGGATTCAAAATCATGTACTTAGATGGCAACTCTAATTTGCTAGCGGCAGCAGTAGAATCAGATCCAAATACTTGAGTTATTTTAGCTACATCTCCAGGATTAACCTTGTAATCGAATCTATAAATAAAAACATTTCCAGAGCGATAATACTCTCTAAAGAATTTGTCTACAAAGTTATCAATATTAATCTTTTTGAATAAAGCGTCTAGAAAATCCCTAGCTTTCTTATTGCCGCCAGTAAAGTAAATTTTACTACTAGAAAACTCCGTCATTAAATCAATAACATTTCTGAAAGAAGAGAAATTATAATAAGCCTTCTGACACAAAATAACAGCGTCTCTAACATTTAGGCCACTCTTATTCTGCAAATTATTTGAATACTTGAATGGCACTAGACCATAATCAATATTATAAAATCTGTCTGTTCTTTCAATGTCGCCAGCAAGATTTCTACGAGCTTGTATCGGAGAGTTCTCTGAGGAAGCTGCGTAAGCAGTCATCATTGGCTTGATTTCTTGTGTCTTTGGCTTTCTCATGTTATATAATCATTAAATGGTTTCCGCTTCTGAAAACTACTCCTTGAGGAAGGCTTCCAGTTTGAGCTTGAGTTGGCAAATTTTGCATTAGAATATATCCAGATACTCCGCTTAAGGTCACAGACGGTCTACTGCCGTGCCCTAAAATCAAAGTATAGTCGTCAAACAATTCTATCATTGGCAAGCCAACTGAATCAGTAACAGCCCACAAAGAAGCATTGGCTCCAGTCTCATAATAGCTTACAAAATTACCACCGTTGCCTGCTATAGAAACTGCCCCAGAAGAAGCAATGATAGAAATAGATGTCGGAGTAAGAGAGCCGCTTATGTTTATTTTTTGGGCTGTTATCGGAGAAATAAAATTCTTTTTACCACTAAAATTGAAATTATCTCCACTCGCTATATTGGTAACGTTTGTAGCACTTGATTGAGCTAAGATTTGATTGTATAATAATCCAGAAGTGGTATCTGTGTAGGATTTTAGATATCCACTAGCAGTATCGACTTTAGTGCTTAAAACTCCACTCGATGTAGTAATAGAACTGTATAGATTTCCACTAACAGAAACAACATATCCACTTAAGGCAATATTTTGCCCGCTAAGAGAATTTCCAGTGCTATCTAATCTTGTAGACAACACACCGCTAACGGCATCTGAATAAGAGTAGGCGGCGGCTCCAGTATTTATTATAGCAGAATTTAAAGTACCAGAAGCGGCGTTTATGGTAGAATTAAGTGTTCCTGTTGCTGAATTAAGATCAGATTGATTTAAATAGCCAGCAGGATTAGAAACTGATGGGTAATAATTCACGTTGCCCACCTCTACGATGAACCCCGAAAACTCTACCTGATCTACCTGCTTTCTCCTGATCAAATTAGCCATGCTATTATAAAGTTACACTAAAACATCACTGGAGCAAATGTAAAAGTGCTATTTTCTACAGTTTGTTTCATTATATCGTTATAAGATTTAACGCCCCAATTCGCCAACATAAATGCTGAATAGTTATCCTTTCTAGCTCTTGTGGCAGAAGATCCTCTTTTCAAATGCTGAGGCAAATCAAAATTTTGCATGCCTCTAGAGGTGCTAGAACATTCTACTAGGGCGCATTGTTTTTTCGTTTGATAAATAAAGTCGTCTTGATTTTCTATAAAGTCTAAATTACTCCAATCGGCCTTGTCTCCAGTAAATATCAAATCTTTAGGAAGATTTATAGTTATGACATTATCAAAAAACTTATCATTAGAGCAAGTCCTAGATGCAAATAAAACTTTTTTATAATCGATGCAAGCTTGCAAGTATTCGTTTCCTTTTCTAATGAAGCTAGATGTGAACACTTGGCTAAACGCTATCCTATAGTCTGACAAATTGTATTGAGCTTTGGCGTTTCTTAATTGCATTTCTAAATCTTGCCCTTCTGCATCAGCATTGTAGTCTATCGTTTTGATATTTATTTTTGCTGCTTTAAATAACTCTGACTGGTTGCAAGTGTCAATGAAAATATCTGCACCAGCGTTATCTAAAGTTATCATAACCACATCAAAGTATGTCATAATATAATTAAAATATTTAACGTGGTTATTTAAATTCCCTAGGCCAGCGTAAGTATGCACAAGGATTCCTATACCAGTCTCCTCGTCTAATTCCATAACAGATATAGCAAAGTAATCCGCATTTGGGCTGTCGCTCATATTCGGATCAATTCCAACAATATATTTTTTACCATTATTTCCTTTTATTAACGTGTGAGGATACTCGTCTTTAAGAGTGCAGGCTTCCATTTTCTTTGCGCTAAAATAGCTATCTGATCCATCAGTGAATTGAGCGCAATACTCTCTAAGGAAAGCCGAGTGCGAAGTTCCGCCGCTCTGAGCTTCTTCAATAATTGTTTTGTCTATCATTTCTGGCGGCAAAGCTTCGTACCCTAATTGAGAAACAAAATAAGTAGAGTCTTCTTTGTCCGGGGAAGTAATTTTATTTATCCACTCTTGATAAGTTTTGTAAAGATTTTCAAAAGTATAGCTAGCAGAAGACAAAGCTATCATTTTAGAACTATTAACAAATACCATACGATCTTCCTCTTGCATTTTACCTGCTTTGATTAGCAAGTCTTCCATTTCTCTAATATCTATACGTCTTTTCATGTCTTGAGGAGCAACTAGGAATGGCATCAAAACATTTTTGATAATTTCTTCTGGCAAAAGCAAAAACTCGTCAAGAACAAGAATATTCGCGCGGAAACCACGAATCTTTTCGCCGCTTAGAGGAATAGCTCTGATCGACCCACCATTAATGTCCCATTCGTAAAGATCGTTTCTTTTGCTCTTCGCACCGAAAGCTTGTAGCAATAATTCTGCGCCTTTAGTTTCGCTCATTTTTTCTATATTATTAAATATAGCTCTAGCTGTACGAAAAGTAGGACCAGCTACAAGAATCTTTGTATTAGGCTCGAAAACGCATTGCAACACACAGTACACGCTAGCAATAAATGATTTAGAGCAACCGCGGCCCCATACGCACATAGAAAAGTTTCTATTAAACATGCCTTTAAGAGTTATCTCTTGGTAAGGCGAAAGTTTTATTCCAGTTAATAAATAAGTTGTTAAATAAAGATTCTGACGCAAAAATTTGCACAGAGTAATCTTAGCTTCTTTGTCTTCCAGCTCTCCTTCGAGCTGCGCAAAGATAGCGTTGTAATTCTGAGTGCTTTTTTTGTATTTAGGTGTTTCGTGCCACATATTACAGGAGTTTTAAATCGTACATTAATTGCAAGTCGTATTTTTTATATTCTCCGCCGCTAAAAAAGACCCTCTTCATTACTCGTACGCACTCTTCTCGGCCATCGACAAACAAGAATTGGACATTGGTATATTTTTGTATTAGTTCTCTTACATTAAAGAAAACAAATTCTGGAGTAACTTTAATTTTCTTAGATACATAATTTAAATATTGAAAGCTTAAGCACTCTTGTAGAGGACGCTCTATCAATACAATAAGATTAGCCTCTGCTGCTACTGATCTTTCTATTTCTCGACAAAATCTTTCGTATCCGCCGCTCATTGTGCCGATGAAATCAGAGATAGACTTTCTTTCTATATAACATTTATTTTCTGGATCATTGATAGCGTAGTCTCCAAATTTTAAGCCCTTAACTTCGGTAGGATAATCAATAACTAGAGGCATCTGCTCTCTCGTATCAATATAAATACTAAAACCGTCTTTAATTTTATATTTTAGCGCTTCTTTTGGGTATGTGTATTTGATTTTATAGCCCAAAGAATTGCAAATGTTATAGTAATCCAAAAAAAGCTTATGATAATAAGGAACGGGCGGGCTAGTAATAGATCTAAGCTCGACTTCAGTAGGTGCATAAATTAAGTTGTGTTTTTGTTTTCTTTGAGAGAGGAATTTTTTTAGATACTCTTTCTGGCCCTCAGCGGTTTGCTGGCTAAGCCATTTTTTCATAGAGTTTTTATTATTAAAATCGTTAGAGAAGTAGTAGTCTTTATTTTTAAAGTTTATTAATTCTCCAGTGAGCAAGTCGTGTCTCGGCTCATGAGCTTGGTAGTACTCTACCATTCTCAATTTGTGAGACTTAAGATGCCCATGAAAAGATTTATCTGTTTCAAATTCTAAGTTACAAATTTTGCATTTAACCATCTAAAACTTCCTCCTCTGTGAGACCAAAGATTCTGGCTTTGATATCATCCATAGATGATAAGCGCCCGATCTCTCCTTTTAAAATTTCTCTTCTCATATCTGCCATTTTTATCATTTCTTTTCTAGTGTCTTCGTCTTTCCACATCTGCACCAGATTAAGAATAGAGGCATGGTCTTTAACTAAGCTAGAAAGCCTTTCACTTCTCTTAATTTTGAGATCGTTAAGGAGTTTTTGCTGACGACTAACGCACTGATTGTATTCTGTGCGAGCAGAAGTTACCGCTTCTATCAATGGCATAGGGATTCTATTGCCAGAAGTCATTTCTATGTCTATCTGCTCTTGAAGAGTTTGGATAGTTCGTTGAATATTTGCAGATATTACTACTTCTGTTGCTAATATGATATATTGGTCCACCTCTTCTTGGGTCAAGTCTGCTTTATCATAAGCGTATCTTATGAAGCTGCTCTCAAATAGTTCTCTGTCTTGATTAGTTCCATATGTACCAATTTGATGAAGAAATCTATAAGTATGCAAGTAAGAGATTAGAGAAGTTAAGTCTTTCTTTTGTCTCGCCGTCAGCTTTTCTTTGTCTAAACCGTTAAGAACATATTTATTTACCCTGACCATAGCCCTTTCCGAGTTTTTGGGCGGCTTATAATCGCCCTGATCGTCTTCTCTGTCTGAAGCGTTAGCGATAACTTGTTTGGGCAAAGAGTCTAAATACTCTTGGATGCTTCTAGCTTCGATAGAAAGGTTATTTAAGCTATAGTTATTAAAAAGATCTCTTGATAAATCTACCGCTGTCATCATAGAAGCGTTATTAGCAATGTAGTCTTTTTGGTCTTGAGTGAATTCTATTCTATCTTT
>Ga0209107_10001438_pt1 | contig 13350 bp, 17 predicted proteins | sample LakErihyJuly2011_2_FD_187460 | JGI IMG/M metagenome (GOLD analysis project Ga0209107, IMG submission 187460) | Freshwater microbial communities from dead zone in Lake Erie, Canada - CCB hypolimnion July 2011 (SPAdes) (version 2) | ecosystem: Environmental > Aquatic > Freshwater > Lentic >... | reverse complement strand
CTACGGTCTCCCGGACCCTTGAAATCTCTGGTGTACGATCATATGATAGACTTCCGCCATTAATCGATAACCAAGAACAGGCTATTACACCTGCCAGTTTGGGCATCGTATTAAATTGTTGATGTCTAACGTTCGATTGCATTTAGTTTCTCGTTTATCCTTTTGTTGCCAACAAGCACCATTGCTTGCTAACTAGTCTCTATTATAGTGCCTTTCGACACCCTTGTCAACAACTTTCTGTATCTTTCTTTGTTGTATTTTCACAACACTAGGAATCTACATTGCTTGCTAACTAGTCTCTATTGTAACAGCAGTAAGCATCCTTGTCAACTGTTTTTGTCTTTTTGGACAAATTGTTTTTCAGTGATACCTCTACTGCACTATGTCTCTATTGTATAGTTATTTAGTCGTTGTGTCAAGACCCGTATGATAAAGTGGGTTTTTTACAACATTTATTTTAGTCCGAGTTCTTTACGAATTTTCGTAGCACTGATATCAGTAATTTTGTCATTGAATGTTTCTTCGCCATGAGTGTATCCTACTCCACGACCCCAACCGATGTGAACAATATTGGGAACAACTTGTATTTCGTATTGTCCTTGATACAATGGGTCTAGGTCACGACGAATAAAACTTTTGACCTTTGCCACTTCGAATGGGTTTGATCCTTGCCAGCCTTGTACATCACGTACTTGGATTATAACTTGCCCAGTCTTGGCTAACAGTCTTTCAAACAAGGCACGATGTCCGTCATGCCATGGTTGCCAACGTCCCAGCATTTGAACTGTGGGTTTCTTCCAATCAAACACAGGACGTAGTCTATTATCTAAAATATGTGCGGCAACAAACTCTCCCCACTTTTCTGCATTCTGTTCATTTATTCGAAAATCATAAACTTCAGGTTCTACAAACATGGCATTGGTATCAGCATAACGGCCTTCACGGATAGTGTCTACCCAAACAGTCCAATCTGCTTTGAAGTTGTTACGCATTTCAACTAATGGTGCCACAAAGTCACAGATGACATAATCACATTCAGTCATGGCATCTGCCAAATCACGCATACGTTTGCTTTGACGAATACGTCCAGCTTCACTAAAATCCCAATCGTCGTATTTCTTACGCACGTCATCGGCATTTAGCCAGCCCACACGTTTCTTTTCTGCTTGCAGATGATCTACAATATGCTGTGCTAGATATGTTTTCCCCGCACCCGGCAGACCCATTACTAGAATTCTTTTTGTCATAATGCTTCCTTTAAAATTTATAATCAAATCTGTCAATATCTTCTTTGAAAACAGTTGCTACTATGTTTTTAGTTTGCTTGTTGTAAAACTTTTTATAACTGGAGAGTTTTTTAGGTAAATCCAATGGGGTTTTTGTGCAAAAATAATGTTGGAATATCTCAAAATCTTTCGTAAATGTATTATCTTTTAAAATAACATCTACAGTTTTTAATTCGCCGTCAACAGTATAGTTGAACCAGTCTGACATAGGTGTAGCCAGCGTGAACCAAAACTTGTCAATTGGTTGCATTGTGGGTAAGCTATTAATAAACTCGTCAAAGCTATCTAATTGCAATGATTCCAAATACGAATCATTTCCTACTTCTTTCATTGTACAAAGTTGTGTGTAAGCATAATGCATACGTGCCCATGGATTAACTGCTATACCAATTGTCTTTATTCCTGGATATATATCATCTACTTGTGCCAAGTTCCAAAATTCATTTTCAACTTCTATATCTCGTATGTATCTAAACCTTGCTGTAGCATCCTTAGCTAACCAGAACTTTATGCATGTACCATAAAATACAAATGGCGGAAATACTGTTGTAAAAAAAGAATCGTCAGTTTTGTGAGTCAATGAATTCATGAAAAGTATCCGTAGTACGTTGTGTATAAAAATTGTACAATCTAGTCTTGGCAAAGTCAATATTTTTGATAAACCTGTGTTCGTTAAGTTTCCACAATTCCTTGACTTCAACATTGTCCGTTAATAGTTCTATGTTAGAAGCAACAGCTTGGTATATTCTGTCAATGGGATTTTCAATTTCATCGTAGCTGTGATCTACGATGTCATCAAACACATCCATTCCCATATTACGTAAAAACGCCACAACGCCAGGACTGGAAATCAGTATAGGAAAAGATTTTCCGTAGATGCTGTTTAATGTTTTTTCTGTTAGGTTGAAACACCGTTCTACACAAGATGTTTCTGTGATGATTTCCACAAACGTTTCTCGATAATAGTTGATCAAACTATTTTTAAAGTTATTGCCGTTTGCACTGTTGGGATAATTACCATTTGTTTCTCTGTCAGTTGGCAATGCAATTTGAGTATTCTTTAAAAGATCGAACCCGTTGCATATTGTATCTTTAATTGCCTGTTGTTTGCTAGTAAATTCCCATTTTAGGTATGTAAGTAAATCTGTCATATTGTTTTTAAACATACAACTAATCAAGCCTGACTTGTTTATATTTAATCCATACAATAGAGAAACAAGCACAGCCCTATGACTTCTCAAACCTCTATTAAGACTGAGATACGTATACGGGCTATCAAAATTTTTACTGTCTATAGGTTCTAATTTTTCGTATTCTGCCTTGTGATTTGTTAGATCACCACCCCATGGGATAATTTTAACTCTAGGATTAGTTATGTAACATTCTAAATTTTCTAAACTTGTAAACACAATGAATTTTTTATTTGGGTAATAGTCAAACATATTATCCCAATATGCTACCAAATCAGGTTTGGTATCAAGCCAGGGGTTAAAATCTGTAGAAGTCAAATGATCTTTGATCCCTAGAATTACTAATTCATTCTTTATGTTATTCATTAATACATTTCTGTATAATGCTTCGTCTTCGTAAAAGTAAATTTTTAAAGAATCTATAAGACCTGATATCCTTACATGTTTTGGATCTACACAAGCTGACCACATGTAAAATGCATCTTTTGGTTGTTTAACAGTTCGCATGAGATTAGTGAATAATCTAAGAGTATACGTATCTCCAGATGGGCGTTTCAATACATGCATTATCTTTCAAAACCCATGTCAGTATAAAATTTAAGGTCTTGTGATGCTAACACATTCATTATTTCTATTTGATCTGCCTTTGACATATTTTTAGAAAATAATTTAAACCAACTTTTGTCTTTTGAAGATACTATATTGTGTATTGGTATTAATTTATCATTTTCAAAAAATTGTTTAGTGCCATAAGTGGTAATTGCATATGCATCTATCTCCCCTGACATCAATGCTAACATTCCTTGAGACCCACCTTTATATGCCACATCCAAACATTTTAATGTTTTTTCACACACTGTTTGCTGTGCCCGATGGCTGTAAGTTCCAACGCCACCGTGTCCAAAAACAATCTCTCTTGTCTTGGATAAATCAGCTAGTTCTCTAATACTTTTAATGCCAGATTTTTTAGAAACAAATAATGTGTTTGTAAAATAACCTGCATTGTACACTTCATCTAATTTTAAATATACTTCGTGATTAACTATTTCTGGAGTTGACATTATCAGTGTGGGTTTATCATTGTGGAGTACGTAATTGTAACCAATAACATGGGCGGCACCTGGTTTATTAAGCACAACAAATTTTAAAGAAGTGTCCTTCTCTAATTTTTCAACTAGCTTGCGTGTAACTGTATCATTTGGACCTGCGGCAGCAGACGATACTACAAATTCAATCATGGGTTGAGCACTGACATTAAATGCTAACATCGAACCAACTAACAAACTAGCTATTCTCATACTTTCTCATTTTGATAAAAGATGTTGATATTTCTTGTACAGTTGCTCTCGATTGGTGTAGTACGTGTTGTAAAATAGTCTAGCTTGAGATAAATCTCCGCCTAACGGCACATTACCTCGATGTACTATCGCGGCAGCAGTTTCTGGATCTATAGTAGCCTGATTCCACGCCCAGTTAAGATATTCAAGTATATGAGTTGGAGTGCCACGTGGTGCAAATACACCATTGTAATTCACAGTAACAAATCCGTTATAAATTTCTGCCAATGCAGGAATATTAGGATGTTGTGCAGACCGGACTCGACTGCCAACTGCCAATACTTTGATTAATTTAGCGTCTATTAATCCTTGTGCATCACCGATAGCTGATAATACAAAAGACGTTTCTTTGGCAGCTACTGATCTCAGAGTATCTGCTTGACTTTTATAAAGTATTGGTTCAATACCTTGCACCCGTACAGTATCTAAAAAAGCTTCAGTCAGCAATGTTCCACTGCCGCCCACAGTGGCATAATTCAATTGTTTTTGTTGTCGAAGATACACAACAAATTCTTGTACAGTACTGACTGGCGTGTCTGTACTAACAATCAAAGCCAAACTACTTTCTGTACTGGCCGATACTGGCACTAATTGATCTCGTATAGGAGAATTAGGCAGGCCTTGAATGGTATTCACCATGGCCGGTCCAGTGTCAAATTGCCCCAATGTCAGCCCGTTGGGTGCGGCTTGTGTTAGAGATTGGGTACCAATGACACCGCTAGCACCGGGTCGATTGGATACTATAACGTGTAGCCCAGTTATTTTTTCTACAGTTTTGGACAGTTGTCTAGCAGTGATATCACTGTTGCCGCCTGGCCCAAATGGCACAATCACCGTGATGGTTTTCCCTACTAACTCTGCAGGAATATCTCGAGATTGTGCGGTCATGCACAACGATAACAATATTAATGTTAAAAATTTCTTCACACTGATGCTCCTATTACCATGGTATTGTTCCTATTGAATGAAAATTAGAAAACATAACCATCTCACTTTTTATCGTGGTTTTGTCATTGAACGCAATTGCTGGATCTAGTTGGCCTATTGCATTTCTCGCACATGATGCCCAACTTTGATAAAAACGTTCTTTCTGGAACTGCTGTGTAAGTGTGTCAAAATGATTGTTGAAAAATACATTGCTTTTATCTACTTGTATTTTATTGAAATTCCAGTGCGGATAGCAAACTTTAGTTATGGTATGATCGAACCCTTTTTTGCGTTGCTGCCACTCGCGGCCTTTCAGGTCCAGTTTAGCTTGCGTATCAACAGGATCCAACAGTAATCTATCCCAAACCAAATGTGCTTGTTCAGTCACAATAGCTGGAAAGTCCGGAGTCCAATAGAAGTATTCAACATTACAATATTCATTACCCTGTGCTCGAGTCTTGAAAAACGTTGCATTGTCATTAAATTTAAATCCGTACTGATTGCCGCGGCGTGTTGGACTTACTTTGTCTATTCCCATAACCAAAGCAATTCGTTGGCCGCGATCTTCAAACTTTTTCATATACTGTGTGATGTATCTGTAGCGTTTGATCGATGTGTACACCTGGGGCGCAGAAACAACAGTCATGCTGTCTTCGGCATCTTCTAATGCTTGTCCCTCAAATGCATCACTCACATGTATAAATATTTCAGGGTTAGTGATTGCAAGTTCATCCAAGGCAGGTTTGACCACACGGAACCATTCAACAGGCATGTTCTCTGGATTGGTTCCATTACTGATTACATAGTTGCTTTTTTCAACCAAACTTGACGGCCAGTCGCACCATACTTCATTCAAATTTATTTTGTTTTGTTGAAATACTTTTAAGATGTTATCACTGTCGGCACCACCACTGTACGCCAAGATCAAATAGTCGTATTTGTCACGAAGTTGCAGGGCACGTTGTTTGTACAATTCCGGTAGTGGAACATCTAGTCTTGGCATTGTAGCTTGTTTGGCAAACACCGTCTGGTTAAAATCCCATCCAACCGGTTGCTTTGTGTTGCTGGCTTCCAACAAAGCGTTAAATTTCTTGTTAAACAGTTTTCTTCCTACTTGATAATAACCTTGTTTGCAGTGTTCAGGGTCAAGGCCGCTGTCTTCAAATATTCTTGTGGTCAACAGATATCCTCTTCATTAAAATATGAAGTATTTAGTGAGTAATTTATTCTTGTTAAAATTTTCTAATCAAAGAAGACTAATTAGTTGTTGTTTGTTGTACAATGAAGTATTGTGTGATATATTGATGCTATTGATATATATATTTTGAAATTCTAATAATTCTTGAACAGCACACTGTTTTGGAATAGTATTGTTGCCTTCAAATCCGTTTCGTTTGGGTCTTATTGCAATTTCTGGCCATAACTTTTTGTACAAAAAATGTTTTATTTGATCGTAGTCTACATTAACTTTTGAATTTACTAAATTTTGTATTCTTGGCAGTAGTGCATGTGATACTAAAACTTCTGGAGAATATTCGTACCAATCTGCAATCATAGTTCTGTTAATACTGGAACAGTATACACTTTGTCCGTGCCAACTTTCTTCAAGATGAAACTGCCAGTTACCGTTGTTAAATTTCCACGAAGGAACGCCTTCGCCCATCAGCGGAATATTGTCTAAGTGTTCTATCATTTTCATATGTGGCAGTGTGCCGGCCCTCTGGAAATAGCCAATTTTCCAAATATCGTATGCATCGTTTTCAAAAAACTTTGCCAGATCAAAATCAATGACTGTGGGAGTAACATTTAATTCTTCACATATACGCAAAGCATGTCGAACATCGTGGCAATTGTAATCATTTTCATATTTGAAAATAAAAACGTTAATGGGAATTTTTAATTCAACGTGACAGCGTAATACAATTTCACTGTCAATACCACCGGAAAACAACAAATCAAACGGCTCGTTAAAACTGTCTCGTATTACCCTGGTATTTTCTAACAACTCTTGTTTGTGAGATTTTAAAGGACGATGGATTGTTTTTTTAATCTGGAATTCAAACTTGGACTGTGGTGTGGTCTTGTTTCCAAATTTAACACCATCGTAAGTCCATGCAAGCCAGTTGTCCTTATAGAACATTGTTAAGAAATTGTTTTGCTACGTGTTATATTATTGACGGTGTTGTAAGCAGTTATTTTGTCCAGTTCTTCCACCGATTGTGCATCATTTTGAAATATATCATAATCTGCTTGTGAGGTATATGACACAACAAATGTTCTAGACAGCATATCAGGTGATGATGTCCAGCCAGGAACTGTACGGTGACGTACATCGTTGTATTTCTGTATATATTTAATGTAATCTGGTGATGATCTGAACCAGTTAACAGTTAGTGTTGGTCTAGTTTCGGTATGTGTTACGGTTATCATAGTGTTCTCCAATACTATATTTATTATTTTTACAGCTTGTAAAGTTTAGATCTGTGTCCAGCTAAACCCAAACTGATGTTGCTGTCTATAAAATTAGTAGAATTTATGCTGTTACGTAAATAATCGATAACTCCTTGATAGTTAAATTTTTGCAAGGATGTGGCATTGTTCCAAAACCAGTCATCTTTTTTTCTAACTGCTCCTTGATGTCCTTTGCCCACTTGAAATGGCACTTCGGGCATTGACGGATAGATTATGGGATGCAATATAGATCTAAGTTCTCCTATATGCGTGTTAATACCACATACTGCTGTTCTCATTGAATGGTTTAATTCGCAATATCGTTTAACTTCTTGTGCTTGTTTAACAGCAATTTCTGGCATGTCTGGCGTCCAATAGAAAAATTCTGTATGGTATGCTTTGTCGGATATCTCTCGTTTCGTTAAATCTATTGGCGGTGCATGTAATGCTGTGACATCTAAAAAGTACGAATAATAATTATCACCGTCGTACATGAGTAGAGGTTTATCAGTGCCAATGAGCTGTGCAATACGTTTTCCACTGTCACATAGTTTTAAAATATGTTTTTCAGTAAAAGCGGTGTGCTGTCTAGCTAGAGGATTCAATGCAAGTGTAACACCAAACGGGTGATGTTCAAACCAGTCGTCATGATTAAACAGTTCTATCAATCCCTGCGATGTGTCTTGGTATCTAATAACAGTATTAGGATGTATCGAATTCGTTAACTCATTGAGAATAGGCACAGCACTAAAAGGGATTTCGCTGTACACGTTGGCGTCTGAAATATCTTCTTTATTGAATGTATTTTTAACTGGTTCGGGACTTTGCATAACAATTTCATCTAGAAAAATACCGTTGTTAACAAATGCTCTCAACATATTAGAACTATCAGCACCACCGCTGAAATACAGAGCAAGATAATCGTATGTGTTTCTAAGTTGTTGTGCTCGTTGACGATATAACTCATCTAAACTTTCTAGAACTGGGACGGTCCAATCAATAGCACCGTATACCGTGTCATTGAATATCCATTCTATTGGTTGTTTAGACTTAGTGTGTTCTATCAAGGCCAACGTCTTGTGACGAAATTTCCTCCAACCCACTTGATAGTAACCCAGTCTATCCATGTTTGGCATATTCTTCCTCTATCACTCGTTTTATTTCATCGTAATTGGTTGGAGATATTATTTTTACCATACCCGTGCTGTCTAAATTCACAGTGTCGATCAGCTCTTCGTAAGTGAGAGTTTCGTCAAATTTGATATCCAAGTTATCAAATATTCTATCGTTGTTGAGAACGTCTTTTATTGTATCCTTAACAAGATTCATATCTATGTCCACAGTGTATTCTACGCCTCTTGCATACCGATCTCCAGAATTCCAAATACATGTAGAAAGTGCTATATATTGGCTGGCAATATGATCTATCTTATTTGCTCTTGTGAGTTTAATTTTATAGCAATCGCCTGAAAGTATTGTTTGAAATAGTTCGTTGTCTACCAGTTGATGGGCTATAATTTTTAGTACATAATCAGTGTTTTCAGCTTTAAGCCATCTTTTAAAAACTTCAAATCCTTCAGTATCAAAACTAGGTTCTGACCAAATTTTTATTTTATACATCTCTCCGATATACGAAGCAAATGTAGTTGATCCAGATCGGGTACTGGCTACGATTACAATTGGTCTTTTGTTCATACTTTATATATGCTTGCAAATTGCCAGCCACAAAAAAAGCTACCAAAGTAGCTTTTCTTGTTGTTCTAAGTTATATTAGAATGAACGTGAGTAGTTGACTCTAACAATGTTTTGTGTTGAATCTCCGCGAACACTATCATAACCTACGCCAACTGCATCTTTCTTAGTTACAGCATAAGAAACACCGGCACGCCATGTATTGGTTTGGTCACCGTTTGCTGATGAATCAAAAGCAGAACGATATCGGTAACCAATTTTACCAGTGAAGTTGCCCATTGGGATTAGTACACCTGGCTCAATTGAGTAGTAACTAAAATCAGTTGTATTGGAAAACTTCTGACCAACAGCCACACGAACGTAACCTGCAACTGGACCAACTTGTTGAGTTGCCCCAGTTACTCCACCTTCAATACGAGTACCTAATGCACCAGTTCCATCAGTAACGGTATTGCTAAATGAAAGATCACCATCTAATTCTTTGGTAATCTTTTCTTTAACTGTTAACCTATACTGAGTTTGATCGTTGCCGCTAATGGTGTTGGCTTTTCCGCCTTCAACTGTAATCGAACCTGCAAATGAACTTCCTGCAATTGCCATAGCTAGAATTGCTAATATTTTTTTCATATTTTAACTTCCTTTTTGTTATGACTAGTATATATTCTATTGCATACTAGGTCAAGTAATTTTCAACTCAAAAAGAAACCCGCCGAAGCGGGTTCTGGTTATTGGGTTACAAGGCCAACCAGCCCCGGAGTTGCGGTTTCTTAGGCCGCTAACGCAAATTCTGCGTCATTAGCAGAAGCTAATGTTACAGGAACTTGGTAAAACTCAAAAGTAGATGTTTTTGCATTTACTAGATTTGCTTGATTTACAGTCATCGCCTACTGTGTTGCCGTCTCTATTATCTCACCCTGTCGAAACTATGCAGGCCCATCAAAAGTATTTTGGTTGTACACAAATAGGAACCTTTACCGCTAGCAGTCTCTTAGCATTATCTCTAGCGTGACCTAACCCAAAATACTTATGGTGGACCTGGGGGGATTCGCACCCCCGTCCAAGATGCCTTCACTTTGAAGGGATTACAACAATTCTTTACTGCGGCTGAATATTGGCCGCTTGCAAACCTTTTTGTCCTTGTACCACATCGAACGATACTGCTTGATTCTCTGTTAACACTTTGAAGCCTTGAGTCTGAATTGCGCTGTAGTGAGCAAACAAATCCTCACCACCGTTGTCTGGAGTAATAAACCCAAAACCTTTGGTTTCATTAAACCATTTTACTTTACCTGTTGCCATTTACTTATTTTCCTATTAAAACACTATTATAGTGCCATGTATTTAGTAGAGCAATCAATTTGGTAAAAAGAAGCTAAATATTAATGTATTAAAAAGCCGGGAGCGAATCGATGGCACTATTAGACTCAGTATTGGGATTGGTTACCAAATCCCCAAAAGATCCAGATGCACCCAAGCCCGTAGTGGGTTCGCGTAGCGAACGTGAAGCACGAATCAAAGACCGAGCAGGCATGGTAATTAGTGTGTTTGCACTGTTGCTTGCTGTCAACAGTTGGTACGGCGGCAAGCTATCCAGCACAGTGTTAAACAACACACTGGGCGCCAACAATGCTTGGGCACAGTATCAAGCCAAAGTCAGTCGAGGTGTCAGCTATGAACTTGCTGCCAAAACCACAGACGACGCAAAACTCAAAGCAGAATTCATGTCTGAGAAAGAGCGCATGGACTGGGACAAGAAAGCCATTGCCGCAGAAGCTCGAGTAATGGAACACGAACGTGATGAAGCCAAAAAGTCCAGCCCATGGATTGGTTATGCGTCAACCGCATATCAGTTGGCCATTGTGGTGTTATCAGCAAGTATTCTTGCAGTGAGTATGGGCATGTTTTGGGGTAGTTTTGCTGTAGCAGGATTTGGTATGTTACTGAGTCTCAACGGCCTATTCCTCTGGTTCTAAAGGAGCGAGCTGTGTGGACCCAATTACAATCGGACTTGCGTTCACTGCCGCTCAATCCGCTGTAGGATATATCAAGCAAGCCATTGCACTGGGCAAAGACATCAACAGTCTTGCAGGGCAATTCAGTAAATTTTTTGAAAGTTCCGATGCCATACATCGTGAGCGATCAAAGATAAAAGCCAAGGCCACTTTACTGGGCAAAACTGATGCTGAACTAGGACACGAGGCACTGCAAATTGCCATGCACAGTGATGCTCTACGTCAAGCAGAGCGTGAACTCAAAGACATGATTCTTTGGCAATTGGGCAAGCCACAGATTTGGGAACAAATGATTGCTGAGCGCACTAGACTGTTCAAGGCTCGTGCAGAAGCACAACGTGCAGAAGAAGAGCGCCTACTAGCACACAAGAAGAAGATGGCGGATCAGTTTATATTTGCCATGTATTTTATAGCAGGGTCAATTATTTTATTTGCAGTTGCCATGGGTGGTATTGGTTTATACGGTGCTATGGAGGAAAAAAGAATCTATGAAGAAAAAGTTGCCAAGAGACTCCTAATTATTCGCCAACAGCAAAAAGAAAGAGATGCTAAAGAACGCGAAGCTAGAGACAAAGCCGTGGGCGGAGGATAAACCATGTATTTCAACATAATCATCACAACAAACGATATGATATTCTTTTTATGCATGATACCTTTAGTAATGGTGTTTGGTGTTATGTTTAAAGATTGGTACAATGACAAGGATAGGTATTAACACGCCATGTTTGAATGGATCCTAATATTTGCACTCGCCAAGGAACCAGATGTTAAAAAATGGCCTGAGTGGGAGTGTGTGCGATGGACTTGGTCAGGAGATGTGTACAATCGCAGAGTGGTTTGTTTAGAATGGCGTAAGAGGCACAACAGATGGATCCCTTAACGCTGTTTGCCCTAGCCAACGGAGCAGTGTCCGCTGTCAAAGCCGGCTGTAAACTTTACAAAGACATCAAGGGTGCGGCTGGCGAAGTCAAGGATGTTCTCAAAGATCTTGATAGTCAGTTCCACAAGTTATATGAGGGCAAGCCTGTTCCTCCTGCGGCCAAAAAACAATTACAAGAAGAAAAAGCTCGCATAGTAGAACTGAACAAGAAAGCTGAAGCCAACGAGCACACTGGCATTTATACAGAAATCGGTAATCATCTTGGCACATATTTTGATAACTTAAACAAATGTTCAGCAATATTTGAAGAAGAAGAGCGCCGTAGCAAGACTGAAATCTATACAGGTGATACCAGTTTAGGTAACCGTGCTTTACAACGTGTGCTGATGCAGAAACAATTGCAACAAATGGGCAAAGAATTACAAGAGTTAATGATATACCAAAGTCCTCCAGAGTTAGGAGCATTATGGACTGAAGTAAATGAAATGATGAGAAAGATTGGAGCAGAACAAAAAGTGCTTATTATTTCAGATATGAAAAAACAAGCCGTACTTGATCGCAGACGTGCGGCACGTATGAAACAAATCAAAGACGATTTTGTAATAGGCATTGCAATCATGTTTGTGATATTTGTTATGGGTGGAGTTTTCGTGTGGGTAGCACATGATAGACAACAAAAATATCCACAATACGGCAACGAGTTATTTCCCAAGACTGAACAACAGCGTCAAGCAGATGCTGAGCCCAAGATATATATTGGTAGATAAATATTAACAATAAAGAACACACCTTAGGACCCGTTATTCGTAACGGAGTGTGCGCCGGCTGCTGGCGCGAAGGGATAGGCCGGGAATCCTAGACTTTTGAAAGTGAGCATTTTTAAATAAATATGTCATGTACCATTGGTTTCCTATCTCAATTTTGCTTATTCCTTTACTGGTATTGGCCGAACCAATTCAAATAAAAAAACCAATTACCTGTGAATCTACCTTATTGGTATTTCAAGTATTATTAGAACAAGCTGGTGAAAAACCCATATGGGTTGGTAGAGGCGATGGTGAAGATACCAGTAGAACTGTTATATTGACCAACGAAAAGACAAAAACTTGGACCATATTACAATTTGACAAAAACATGGCCTGTGTGTTGGGATCAGGTGTGGGTAACCAACAAATATTCACAGGACCTGTAACATGATATAACTTGCTTTTTGTTTGATTGTTACATCATTATTACACAGTCAATGCTACGATAAATACTGCTATGCAGAAAACTTATCGTAGCATTTTTATTTCTGACGTACACTTGGGCACACGAGATTGTCAGGCAGACAAGCTCAACAACTTCCTCAAACACAACACCTGCGACACGTTATATCTCGTAGGGGATATTATCGATGCGTGGAAGATACAACAAAACAACTGGCGATGGAAACAAAGTCATACCAACGTGGTTCGCCGTGTGCTGGGCCATGCCAAACGTGGAACCCGTGTGATCTATATAGCAGGAAATCACGATGAGTTCTTAAGACCCATGCTGCCATATGGTTTTAGTTTTGGTTTAGTGGAAATACAT
>Ga0209107_10001437_pt1 | contig 13352 bp, 13 predicted proteins | sample LakErihyJuly2011_2_FD_187460 | JGI IMG/M metagenome (GOLD analysis project Ga0209107, IMG submission 187460) | Freshwater microbial communities from dead zone in Lake Erie, Canada - CCB hypolimnion July 2011 (SPAdes) (version 2) | ecosystem: Environmental > Aquatic > Freshwater > Lentic >... | reverse complement strand
CTGTTGACTGGCCAACAAGGCGGCCAGCAGGCCAGTCAACAGGGTGGTCAGCGCGCAGGGCAGGGTGCAGGACAGGGCGCCAACGGGCAACAGCCCGGTCAGCGTGGCCAGCAAGGTCAGCGCGGCCAAGGCCAGCAAGGGCGTGACGGGCGCGATGGTCGCGACGGACGTGGCGGCCAGGGCGGCCGTCCGCAGCAAGGCGGTCAGTTTGGCCAAGGGGGCGGGCAGGGTGGTCAGCGCGGCCAAGGCCCGCGTGGCCAGGGCCAGCAAGGCAACCATGAGCGCGCCCAGATGGCGGGCCAGGCACCTCAAGGCGCCCGCGACTCGGACGATGATTTCGACCACATCGGCCCCATCCCCAACCCGCTGGAGCAGACCTTCGACAAGCGCTTCGTCAAGGGCTCCAAGCGCATCACGTCCGGTTTCGGTCGTCCCGACCAGGACCATGGCCGTGACGGCGGTGCCAAGGCCAAGGGCCCCAAACAACCTGACCCCTTGCAGACCGCGGTGGGCTACATCGGCGCCGATGCCTACTTTGGCGGCGGCCGCTCTGGCGGCAACCGCCGTGGTGGCAGTGGCGGCGGCGGAGGTGGCGGCGGTGGTCGTGGTCGCCGTTGAGCGACAGGCACTTGCCACATTCGAACGATACAATCCCAGGTTTTGTCCATTTCGCTGATTCAGGAGATCCATTCATGACCGTCGAACGCACCCTCTCGATCATCAAGCCCGACGCCGTTGCCAAGAACGTCATCGGCCAAATCGTCGCCCGCTTTGAAGGCGCTGGCCTGAAGGTCGCCGCTGCCAAGCTGGTGCAACTGTCGCGCGCCGAGGCCGAGCAGTTCTACGCTGTGCACGCCGCCCGTCCTTTCTTCAAGGACCTGGTGGACTTCATGGTCTCCGGCCCCGTGTTCATCCAGGTGCTGGAAGGCGAAGGCGCCATCGCCAAGAACCGTGACCTGATGGGCGCCACCGACCCCAAGAAGGCCGCTGCCGGCACCATCCGCGCCGACTTCGCCGAATCGATCGACGCCAACGCCGTGCACGGCTCTGACGCCCCCGAGACCGCCGCTGTGGAAATCGCTTTCTTCTTCCCCGGTCTGAACGTTTACAGCCGCTGATCGGCTGCTGCCTGTTGCCGTCTGGCCTGAAGTCCCATGAGCGCTCTTGTCAATCTGCTGGATTTCGACCTCGACGGCTTGGCGGCCTACTGCGAGCAACTGGGTGAAAAGCGCTTCCGCGCCACCCAGCTGTTCCGCTGGATCCATCAAAAAGGCGCGTCTGATTTCGATCAGATGACCGACCTGGCCAAGTCCCTGCGCAGCAAGCTGCAAGGCGTGGCCCACATCCAGCCGCTGAGCATCATCAGCGAGCATGTGTCTTCCGATGGCACCATCAAGTGGCTGTTCGATGTCGGACAGGGCAATGCCGTCGAAACCGTGTTCATCCCCGAAGACGACCGCGGCACGCTGTGCGTGTCCTCGCAAGCGGGTTGTGCCGTGGGCTGCCGCTTCTGCTCGACCGGGCACCAGGGCTTCAGTCGCAACCTGAGCACGGGCGAAATCGTCGCGCAGCTCTGGCATGCCGAGCACGCCTTGCGCAAGCGCCAGAACACGTCCGAGCGGGTCATCAGCAACGTGGTGATGATGGGCATGGGCGAGCCGCTGCAGAACTACGGCGCCCTGGTGCCGGCCCTGCGCACCATGCTCGACGACCACGGCTATGGCCTCTCGCGCCGCCGCGTGACGGTGTCCACCTCGGGTGTCGTGCCCATGATCGAGCGCCTGCAGCAGGATTGTCCTGTGGCGCTGGCCGTGTCGCTGCACGCTCCGAACGACGCGTTGCGCGACCAGCTCGTGCCGCTGAACCGCAAATACCCCATCGACGAGTTGCTGAGCGCTTGTCAGGCGTACCTGCAGGCCGCACCGCGCGACTTCATCACGTTCGAGTACTGCATGCTCGATGGCGTCAATGACACCGACGAGCACGCCCATCAGTTGATTGCCTTGGTGCGCAACCGCATCCATTGCAAGTTCAACCTGATCCCCTTCAATCCTTTCCCGGCCTCGGGGCTGCACCGTTCTCAGAACGAGCGCGTGCAGGCCTTTGCGCGCATCCTGGCCGATGCCGGCATCGTCACCACCGTGCGCAAGACGCGGGGTGATGACATCGATGCCGCTTGCGGTCAACTCGCTGGCGAGGTGCAGGACCGCACCCGGGCCGACGAGCGCATGTTGCGCCAGCCCATCGTCATCCACGCGGTGAGCAGCCAGAAGACGCATGGGCATTGAATGCCCGGCATCGGCGGGCGCCTCAAGCCCCTACACTCTGTGCCCGAACAAGGAGATAGCTGCATGAGGATGCGATCCGTGATCCGCCTGGCCGAGCGTCGCCACCCGTGGGGGTGGTCACGCGGCTGTGTTGCGGCTGTGCTGGGGCTGACTTTGGTGCTGGCCGGTTGTGCCGGCCTGCCTTCGCCGCAGCGCGCGCAGGGTGGCAATGCCGCAGACGCCCGCGCTGACATCGTCACGGCCTCGGACGAAGGCGATGTGCGTCGCCGTGCCCGCATCCGCCTGGAGCTGGCCACGACCTACTACGCCCAAGGGCAGTACAACACCGCGCTGGACGAGCTCAAGCAGGCGGTCTCCATCGACCCCAGCCTGCCCGCTGCGCACGAGATGCGCGGCCTGATCTACGACGCCATGGGCGACACCGACCGCGCCGATGCGAGCTTCCGCCAGGCCCTGTCGCTGGACCCGGCGAACGTCAGCGTGCTGCACAACCATGCCTGGTCGCTGTGCCGCCGCGGGCAGTACGCCGAGGCGGACGCCTTGTTCGCCCGCGCCGTGACGCTGCCGCCGTCGCAGGCCATCCCGGTGTCCAAGACCCACCTGGCCAGAGGTGTCTGCCAGGTGCGCGCGGGCTTGTACGCCGAGGGCGAGAAGTCGCTGATCAAGGCCTACGAAATCGACCCCGCCAGCCCGGCCACAGGCTACAACCTGGCCTCGGTGCTGATGCGCAGGGGTGAGCTGGAACGTGCGCGTTTTTACGTGCGCCGCATCAACAACACGCCCGATCAAACGACCGCCGAATCCCTCTGGCTGGCGATCCGCATCGAGCACCGCCTGGGCAACTTCTCTGGCCGCGATGAGCTGGCCGCGCAGTTGCGCAGGCGCTTCATTGGCAGCCGCGAGGCCACTGCACTGGAACTGGGTCGCTACGATGAGTGACACGCCACCGATCCAACTCAACACGCCCGATGCGGGCAACCGTGGCGCGGGCGAGATGCTGCGTCTGGCGCGCGAGGCCCAGGGCTTGAGCCTGGACGCCTTGGCCATGGTGCTCAAGGTGACGCCGGCCAAGCTGGCGGCGCTGGAAGAAGGGCGCCTGGAACAGCTGCCCGATGCGAACTTCGCGCGCGCCCTGGCGCAGACGGTGTGCCGCTACCTCAAGGTGGATGCGGCGCCGGTGCTGGCCGCCTTGCCTGCTGCGCGTCCCGCACCTCTGGGCAGCGACAAGCCGCCGCTCAACCAGCCCTTCAAGGAAACCCGGCTGGCGCCCCACATGTTCGACCGCGATGGCGGCATGGACCTGTCTGCGGTGCTCAGCCTCAAGTGGTTGGCGCCGCTGGCTTTGCTGCTGGCGGCTGCCGTGGTGTACCTCCTGCCCGAATCCGTGACCTTGCCTGGCTGGATGCAGCGCGCAGGCGCTTTGAGCGGTGCCGATGCGGCGTCTGCGGCCTCTTCGGTCGATGCCGCGGCCTCCGAGCCCGAAGCGGCGGTGGGTGTGGCGCTGGGCGAGGCCTCGGTGGCACAGGCCGCCTCGGAGCCTTTGTTCGGCGCTTCAGGTGCCTTGGGCATTCCGGATGCCGCGGCCCTGGCGCCATCGGCGTCGGCTGTGCCGTCGCAGCCTGCGGTGGTGTCTGCGGCCGTGCCTCAAGCCATGGCCGTCCCGACATCGCCATTGCCGTTGGCGAGCGCGACTGCATCGGTGCCTGACGCAGCCTCTGGCGCGGTCGTGCTGCGCGCGACCGAAGACGCATGGATGGAAGTGACCGATGGCACGGGCACCAAGCGCTTGTCTCGCCTGGTCAAGGCCGGAGAGACGCTGTCCATGGGCGGTGTGCCGCCCTGGAATGTGCGCATCGGCAATGTCAGCGGCGTGCAGGTCACGCTGCGTGGACAGCCCGTGGACCTCGCCCCCTACAACCGCAACAACATCGCGCGGCTGGAGTTGAAATGACGCTGGCGAACTGCACCCTCATCCCGCCGGCCCTGCCTGCTGCCCGTCGCTCGCGCCAGGCCCGCGTGGTCTGGGGCTCTCGCGTGGTCACGATCGGTGGCGACGCCCCGGTGCGCGTGCAGTCCATGACCAACACCGACACGGTGGACGTCATTGGCACCGCCATCCAGGTCAAGGAGCTGGCCCTGGCCGGTTCCGAGATGGTGCGCATCACCGTCAACACGCCCGAAGCCGCCGAGGCTGTGCCGCACATCCGCGAGCAGCTCGACCGCATGGGCATCGACGTGCCGCTGGTGGGCGATTTCCACTACAACGGCCACCGCCTGCTGACCGACCACCCGGCCTGCGCCGAAGCGCTGTCGAAGTACCGCATCAACCCCGGCAACGTGGGCAAGGGCGACAAAAAGGACCGCCAGTTCGCGCAAATGATCGAGGCCGCCATGCGCTTCGACAAGCCCGTGCGCATCGGCGTCAACTGGGGCAGCCTGGACCAGGAACTGCTTGCGTCGATGATGGACGAGAACGCCCGCAGCGCCGCCCCTTGGGACGCCCAGCAGGTGATGTACCAGGCGCTCATCAGCTCCGCCCTGCAATCGGCCGAGTTCGCGCGCGAGTTGGGCATGGCGCCCGAGCAGATCATCCTGTCGTGCAAGGTCAGCGGCGTGCAGGACCTCATCAGCGTCTACCGCGGCCTGGCCGCGCGTTGCGACTACCCGTTGCATCTGGGCCTGACCGAAGCCGGCATGGGGACCAAGGGCACGGTGGCTTCGGCCGCCGCCCTGTCCATCCTGCTGCAAGAAGGCATTGGCGACACCATCCGCGTCTCGCTCACGCCCCAGCCGGGTGAGGCCCGCACGCAGGAAGTCGTGGTGGCGCTGGAGATCCTGCAGGCGCTGGGCTTGCGCCATTTCGTGCCCAGCGTGACGGCTTGCCCCGGTTGTGGCCGCACCACCAGCACCACCTTCCAAGAACTGGCCAAGCAGATCGACGACCACCTGCGCGCGCAGATGCCCGTCTGGCGTGAGCAGTACCCCGGCGTCGAGAACATGAAGGTGGCCGTCATGGGCTGCATCGTCAACGGCCCGGGCGAAAGCAAGCATGCCGACATCGGCATCAGCCTGCCGGGCAATGGCGAGGCGCCTGCCGCGCCTGTGTTCATCGACGGCGAAAAGGCCCTGACCCTGCGCGGCGAGCGCATCGCCGAAGAGTTCCAGCAGCTCGTGCAGGACTACATCGAGCGGCGCTATGGCGCGGCTGCGGCAGCGTCTGGCGTCTGAGCCATCGGCACGCACGCAACACGCACGCGCACACGCATCCTCCACAAGAACAACATTTCCTGATTCCCCTATGGCCGAACAGCTCAAAGCCATCAAAGGCATGAACGACATCCTGCCGCCGGACTCGGCGCGCTGGGAATGGCTCGAAGACAAGGTCCGTGCGCTGATGCGCCGCTACGGCTACCTCAACATGCGCACGCCCATCGTCGAGCCCACGGCCCTGTTCGTGCGCGGCCTGGGCGAGGTCACCGACATCGTCGAGAAGGAGATGTACTCTTTCGAAGACAGCCTCAACGGCGACAAGCTCACGCTGCGCCCCGAAGGCACGGCCGGTGCGGTGCGCGCCATCAACGAGCACAGCTTCCTGTACGAAGGCGGCAAGCGCCTGTACTACATCGGCCCGATGTTCCGCCATGAGCGCCCGCAAAAAGGCCGCTACCGCCAGTTCCACCAAGTGGGCGCCGAGGTGCTGGGCTTTGCCGGCCCGGACGTCGATGCCGAGCTGATCCTGATGACGGCCTCGCTGTGGTGTGACCTCGGTCTGAGCGTGGGCGACGACGTCCAGTTGCAGCTCAACAGCCTCGGCCAGCCCGAAGAGCGCCAGGCCCACCGCGAGGCCTTGATCGCCCACCTGGAAGCCCACGCCGAGCTGCTGGACGACGAGGCCAAGCGCCGCCTGCACAGCAACCCCCTGCGCATCCTGGACACCAAGAACCCGGCCATGCAGCCGGTGGTCGAAGCCGCCCCCAAGCTCATCGACTTCCTTGGCGAGGCCTCGCTGGCGCACTTCAACGCCGTGCGCGCCGTGCTGGACGCCGCGGGCCTGCCTTACCAGGTCAACCCGCGCCTGGTGCGCGGCATGGACTACTACAACCTGACCGTGTTCGAGTGGGTCACCACGCGCCTGGGCTCCCAGGGCACGGTGTGCGGTGGTGGCCGCTACGACGGCCTGATCGAGCAACTGGGCGGCAAGCCCAACCCGGCTGTCGGCTGGGGCCTGGGCATGGAGCGCCTCCTGCTCTTGCTGGAGGAAGTCGGTCAGTTGCCTGGCCCGGCGCAGCCCGATGCCTTCGCCGTGGTCTTCCCCGGCGTGCCCTTGCCCACGGTCATGGTGGCGCTCGAAGCCTTGCGCGCCCAGGGCGTCAGCGTCGTGCTGAACCCGGCCGGCAAGGACGGTCCGGCCAGCCCCAAGTCCCAGTTCAAGAAGGCCGATGCCAGTGGCGCGCGTTTCGCCCTGGTGTTCGGGCCGGACGAGGTCGCTCGCGGTGAAGTGGCCGTCAAGCCGCTCCGTGAGGGCGGCGAACAGCAGATCCGCCAGATGGTCCACATCGCCCAATGGGCGGCCACCTTGCTGCCCCGCTGAACAAGTCCGTTGGCCCAGTCATAATCCGCAGATCCACCACCCCGAGACACCATGGCGACCTACGACCTCGAACAGCAGGAGCAACTTGACCAGGTCAAGCACTTCTGGAAGCAATACGGCAACCTGATCACCTGGGTGCTGGTGCTGGCCCTGGGCGCTTACGCCGCCTGGACGGGTTACCTGTACTGGCAGCAAAAGCGCGCCATCGCTGCCACCGGCCTGTACGAAGAGCTCGACCGTGCTGCTGCCTCGGGCAATGCCGACCGCGTGCTGCAGATTTTCTCCGACCTCAAGGGCAACTACGCCGGCACCGCGTTGGCGGAGCAGGGCGCTTTGATGGCCGCCAAGGTCGCCGCCGACACCAAGCCCGACCAGGCCCGTGCCTCGCTGCAGTGGCTGGCCGAGAACGGCAAGAACACCAGCCTGGTGGGCGTGGCCCGCCTGCGCTTGGCCGGCATGCAGATGGACGCCAAGCAGTACGACGAGGCCCTCAAGACCCTCGATGCCGGATTGACCGACGAATTCAAGCCCCTGGCCGATGACCGCCGCGGCGACATCTACATGGCCCAAGGCAAGAAGGACGAAGCCGCCAAGGCGTACAAGGCGGCCTGGGACAAGCTTGATGCCACCGTGGACTACCGCCGCTTCATCGAAGGCAAGCTGACCGCGCTGGGTGAAGCTCCCGCCGCGCCTCCTCAGGCACCGAAGGCCCAGGCCACCGCCTCGGCCCCGTGATGGGCCTGCGCGCACCGAGCATCCCAGCCACGTTCTGAGCCCCACGAGCCGCCATGACCTTCTCACCTGTTTCCCGCACGACCCGCCTGTCCGCTTTGGGCCTGGGCCTCGCCTTGGCCCTCGGCCTGTCGGCATGCGGCTCCAGCAAGCCCAAGCCCGCGCCGCTGGAATCCCTGAGCAACGCCACCCGGCTGGCCCCGGCCTGGTCGGTGCGCGTGGGTGAAGTGGCCCCGACTTTCGCCTTGGCGGTGTCTGCCGACGCCGTGGCCGTGGCCAACGTCGATGGCAGCATCGTCTCGCTGGACCTGCAAACGGGCCGCGAACGTTGGCGCGCCCAGGCCAAGACCGAGCTGTCGGCCGCCGTGGGTTCGGACGGCCGCTATGCCGCCGTGGTCGGTGCCAACAACGACCTGATGCTGTTCGACCAGGGCAAGCTGCTCTGGAGCGAGCGCCAACCCGGCCGCGTGCTCACCGCCCCCGTGGTGGCCGGCGAACGCGTGTTCGTGCAAGCCGTGGACCGCAGCGTGCGTGCCTACGACGCCCTGGACGGCCGCTACCTGTGGCTGTACCAACGCCCAGGCGCCGAGCCCCTGGCCCTGGCCACGCGCAGCGTCATCGAACCTTTCCGCGACACCCTCCTGGTCGGGCAGGGCAACCGCATGGTCGGCCTGGACCCGCTCAAGGGCACGCCTCGCTTCGACGTCAGCGTGGGCACCCCGCGTGGCACCAACGAGGTCGAGCGCCTGGCCGATCTGATCGGCCCGCTGGCCCGCGTCGATGACGAAGCCTGCGTGCGCGCCTTCCAGTTCTCCGTCGCCTGCCTGGAACTCAACCGCGGCAGCGTGCGCTGGAGTCGTCCGCAAGCCGGCACCCAGGCTGTGGCCGCCAACCTGCAGCTCGTGGTGGGCGCGGACAGCACCGACCGCCTGAGCGCCTGGAAGGTCGAGAACGGCGACAGCGTCTGGCGCATCGACCGCTTCGTCAACCGCGGCCTGAGCGCACCCGTGCTCTGGGGCGATCGCATCGCCGTGGCCGACGCCCAGGGCTACCTGCACATCCTGTCCCAGGCCGATGGCCGCACCCTGACCCGCACCGAACTCGATGCGCCCGTGGCCGGCGCCCCGCTGGTCGTGCAGGGCAAACTGCTGCTCGTCACCCGCAAGGGCACCGTCTACGCCTTCCCCGGCAACTGAGCGCCACCTGGTGGACTCAAAGCCTTTCCACGATCACCCGCTGATCTCTCGCACCTGATTCCATGAAACCTGTCATTGCACTGGTCGGACGACCCAACGTCGGCAAGTCGACCTTGTTCAATCGACTCACGAAGTCCCGCGACGCCATCGTCGCCGACTTCGCCGGCCTGACGCGCGACCGCCACTACGGCGAAGGCCGCCTGGGTCCGCACGCCTTCATCGCCATCGACACCGGCGGCTTCGAGCCCGAGTGCAAGTCTGGCATCTTCAAGGAGATGGCCAAGCAGACCCGCCAGGCCGTCGCTGAGGCCGACGCCGTGATCTTCGTGGTCGATGCCCGCAACGGCCTGTCCGCCCAAGACCACGACATCGCCAAGTTCCTGCGCACTGCCAACAAGAAGGTGCTGCTCGTGGCCAACAAGGCCGAAGGCATGCAGACCGCGCCCCAGCTGGCCGAGTTCTACGAGCTGGGCCTGGGAGAGCCGATGCCGGTGTCGGCCGCGCACGGCCAGGGCATGCGCGACATGATCGACCTCGCGCTCGAAGACTTCATCGACCCCGATGCCGACGAAGACGACACGCCCGCCGAAGACCGCCCCATCCGCCTGACCGTGGCCGGTCGCCCCAATGTGGGCAAGTCCACGCTGATCAACACCTGGCTTGGCGAAGAGCGCCTGGTGGCCTTCGACATGCCGGGCACCACGCGCGACGCCATCAGCGTACCCTTCGAACGCAACGGCCAGAAGTTCGAACTCATCGACACCGCCGGCTTGCGCCGCAAGGGCAAGGTGTTCGAGGCCATCGAGAAGTTCTCGGTGGTCAAGACGCTGCAGGCCATCTCGGACGCCAACGTCGTGCTGCTGCTGGTGGACGCCACCCAGGGCGTGACCGAGCAGGACGCCCACATCGCGGGCTTCGTGCTCGAATCGGGGCGCGCCGTGGTCATCGCCGTCAACAAGTGGGACGCCATCGACAGTTACCAGCGCGAGATGCTGCAGCGCTCCATCGAGCACCGCCTGGCATTCCTGAAGTTCGCGCCGGTGCTCTACATCTCGGCCATCAAGCGCCAGGGCCTGGGCCCGGTCTGGAAGGCCATCGCCGACGCCCACGCCTCGGCCAACCGCAAGATGCCCACGCCGGTGCTCACGCGCCTGCTGGGCGAAGCGGTGCAGTTCCAGCAGCCCAAGCGGGCAGGGGCCTTCCGCCCGAAGCTGCGCTACGCCCACCAGGGCGGCATGAACCCGCCGGTCATCGTCATCCACGGCAATTCGCTGGAGCACGTCACCGACGTCTACAAGCGCTTCCTGGAAAGCCGCTTCCGCGAGCATTTCAAGCTGACCGGCACGCCGTTGCGCATCGAGATGAAGTCCTCGCAAAACCCCTTCAACGACAAAGATTGAAGCAGCTTGACCCTGTGCGCCATTTCGCGCCATGCCGTCACACGCCTGAAAGACACCCGCTTTACGTCAGGTGCCAAGGACTGTGTTAAGGTAATCACTCAGACATCATCGTCGTACATCGTTTTAACACGGAGCATATCGTGAGCAACAAAGGGCAACTCCTACAAGACCCCTTCCTGAACCTGCTGCGTCGTGAGCACGTGCCAGTGTCCATTTACCTGGTCAACGGCATCAAGCTCCAAGGCCACATCGAATCTTTCGATCAGTACGTGGTCCTGCTGCGCAACACGGTCACGCAAATGGTTTACAAGCACGCCATTTCCACGGTCGTGCCTGGCCGCGCAGTGAACTTCAGCGCCAATGAGGGCGAAGAAGGTTGATCAGCCTGTTTCGCCGCCGCCTGACGCATCGCCCTTGACACCCGCTTCTCCCACCCTGACCGACGCCCCCTTTGACGCCTTCCAAGGCGCCAATCCCAAGCTGTTCGCATCGGGAGACCCGCGGGTTGTCCTCGTCGGGGTCGATTTCGGCCCCGGCTCTTCTTTCGATCCCACGCTGGACGAACTCGCCTTGCTGGCCGAGTCGGCGGGGGATGCGCCCGTGGCCAAGGTCACGGCCAAGCGCAAAGCGCCCGATGCGGCGCTGTTCGTCGGCTCTGGCAAGGCCGACGAAATCAAATCCATCGTCACCCTCTACCAGGCCCAGGCCGTGATCTTCGATCAGGCCTTGTCGCCCGCCCAGCAGCGCAACCTCGAGCGCCACCTGGGTGTGGAGGTGCTCGACCGCATTGGCCTCATCCTCGAAATTTTCGGTGCCCGCGCGCGCAGCCACGAGGGCAAGCTGCAAGTCGAGCTCGCGCGACTGCAGTACCTCTCGACGCGCCTGGTGCGTCGCTGGTCCCACCTGGAGCGCCAGCGCGGCGGTGTGGGTCACCGAGGTGGCCCTGGCGAAACCCAGATCGAGCTGGACCGCCGCATGATCGACCAGAAGATCAAGTCGCTCAAGGAGCGCCTGGCCAAGGTCAAGAAGCAGCGCAACACCCAGCGCCGCTCGCGCGAGCGCGCCGAGACCTTCCGCGTCTCGCTGGTGGGTTACACCAACGCGGGCAAGTCCACGCTGTTCAACGCCTTCACCAAGGCCGGCACCTACGCGGCCAACCAGCTGTTCGCCACGCTGGACACCACCACGCGCCAGATGTACCTGGCCCAGGCCGAGCGCAGCGTGACGTTGTCCGACACCGTGGGTTTCATCCGCGACCTGCCTCACAGCCTCGTGAAGTCCTTCGAAGCCACCTTGCAGGAGGCTGCCGAAGCAGACGTGCTGCTGCACGTGGTGGACGCCGCCAGCCCGGCTGTGCACGAGCAGATCGACGAGGTCTTGCGCGTGCTGGACAGCATCGGTGCGGGGCAGTTGCCTCAAGTGCTGGTCTTCAACAAATGCGATTGCCTGCCCGAGCACCAGCAGCCACACCACAGCCGCGACATCTACGAGCTGCCATCGGGGCGCCGTTGCACCCGCGTCTTCGTCAGTGCGCTGACGGGGCAAGGTCTGGATGTGTTGCGTGACGTGCTCGCTGAAGCGGCCTTGAATGGCCTGGATGCGGATTCGGCCGCTCATCGCCCCGTCGATCCCCGTTTCGACATGCACAATGCGCCTGACGCCCCGCCGTCTTTGGACGTCGAAGCCTCTCCCCGTACTGGTCCTACCGTCCGATCATGAACATGCCTTCTCTGGATGCGGGCCCTGCGCCCGATGCCCGTGTGTCCACGGTCCCTCACAAGCTCAGCCGCATGGCTGCGGCGTCTGCGGCACTGCTGCATGGCGCTGGCCTGCGCGGTGCCTGGCGCGTCGCGCGCGCCCTGCAACTGCCCGTCATGCACAACGGCCGCCACGAAGGCCCGCCGGACCTTGACGAGCTCTGGCGCGACTTCAACCGCAAGCTCAGCGGCCTGTTCGCAGGCAAGGGCGGCGGTGGCGACGGTCCTGGCGGCAACATCACGCCCGACCCCACGGGTGCTGGCATCGGTGCTGGCCTGATCCTGGGCCTGGTGGCCCTGGTCTGGCTGGGCAGCGGCTTCTTCATCGTGCAAGAAGGCCAGCAGGCCGTCGTGATGTCGTTTGGCCGCTTCAGCCACACGGTGGACGCTGGCTTCCAGTGGCGCGGCCCGTACCCCTTCCAAAGCCACGAAATCGTCAACCTGACGCAGCTGCGTTCGGTCGATGTGGGCAGCAATTCGGTCATGCAAGCCACCGGCCTGCGCGACTCGTCCATGCTCACGCGCGACGAGAACATCGTGGACATCCGCTTCACGGTGCAGTACCGCCTGTCGGATGCGCGCCAGTACCTGTTCGAGAACCGCAACTCCGACGAGGCCGTGCAACAGGCCGCCGAATCGGCTGTGCGCGAAATCGTCGGCAGCAGCACCATGGACTCGGTGCTCTACGAGCAGCGCGACGCCATCGCCGAGAAGCTGATCGGCTCCATCCAGTCGCAGATCAAGAAGGTCAAGGCTGGCGTGGTGGTCACCAACGTCAACGTGCAAAGCGTGCAGGCCCCCGAGCAGGTGCAGGCGGCGTTCGACGATGCCTTCAAGGCAGGCGCCGACCGCGAACGCCTGAAGAACGAAGGCCAGGCCTACGCCAACGACGTCATCCCCAAGGCTCAGGGCACTGCGGCCCGTTTGCGCGAAGAAGCCGCCGGTTACTCCGCCCGTGTGGTGGCCCAGGCCGAAGGTGACGCCCAGCGCTTCAAGTCCGTGCTGACCGAGTACCAGAAGGCGCCGGCCGTCACGCGCGACCGCCTCTACATCGACACCATGCAGCAGGTGTACAGCAACGTCACCAAGGTGATGGTGGATTCGCGCCAAGGCTCGAACCTGCTGTACCTGCCGCTGGACAAGCTCCTGCAGCAAAGCGGTGGCAACGGCCTGACTGCCGCGGCCGCCTCGCCCGCTGCCAGCAGCAGCCAGCCCGCCGAACCGTCCGCCCCCCTGGCCAGTGGCAACGCCGTGGACCCGCGCTCGCGCGATGGCCTGCGCACCCGTGACCGCGACGCCCGCTGAAGGACCTGACACATGAACCGCATTGGCACCATCCTGGTCGGCGTCTTGCTGGCCTTCATCCTGGCTTCGTCCACCCTGTTCGT
>Ga0209107_10001436_pt1 | contig 13357 bp, 10 predicted proteins | sample LakErihyJuly2011_2_FD_187460 | JGI IMG/M metagenome (GOLD analysis project Ga0209107, IMG submission 187460) | Freshwater microbial communities from dead zone in Lake Erie, Canada - CCB hypolimnion July 2011 (SPAdes) (version 2) | ecosystem: Environmental > Aquatic > Freshwater > Lentic >... | reverse complement strand
ACTCTCGATAACGGAATAAAAGTTTTTATAAACCACAAGTACAAAAACGTACTGGTTAACATCTACGTAAATGATAACACTATGGGTGTACTTAGCAACAACGACAGAGACACTCTTTACAACTCACTTTATAAAAAACTGACGGCTAAAAACTTCATAGATAGTATCAATAACCCTATGCTCAAAAACGGCTACTCGGACTACATTAAGTATCACGTAATAAATACCGACGGAACACAAACCATACACAGGTTCGGAGACAAACTCGACTCATTAAAACACATAATGTTCGCAGAGCATCCAGATTTGTTGAAGGTCAAGACAAACTCACTCCTTTACCTGGAGAAGAATGAGTCGAAATTGAAGCCGACAAAGTATCTCAACGACGGAAAGATAAACGCACCAGACCAAATAGACTATTACAACAACACACATATGGCTGCCGAGATTGTCGAGAACGTAGAGAGGCAGAACCTCTACGATAGTTACTATAACCTACATAGTAAGATTTTCAGGTTCAGTGGCAACTATATGCCTATATTCTATGATGTAGAACTCTTCAACAACGACAATAGTGTAGATTATAAAAGAATGCACATAATGCTCGAGTTGAGTAGTTCACAGAACGTTCGATTTGTATTCGATACGAACGGTAGTACATACGAGAAGATCTACCTACTAAATCCGAGTGGATCGTTCAGTACTTCACTGGACTACCACTCACAGATACTAAGGAACATCGGCGTCGAGTTTCCTTCGGTAGAGTTTAATAGTGAAATACTACCAAAGACCAAATCGTCGATAACTGGAGAGATACTATCACTTACGGATGATTCATACGACGAGGTAAACGCTAGGTGGTACGACCGAAGTAAGACCGAGACTTATGCAGACATCGTCGCCGCTACGTCATCTCCGACTTTCCATAGAACAGACATATATCCGGGTAACAGGTTCAGATTCCACGGTGACTCCACAAACGTTTCGATAATGAGAACCGGTAAAATACCAGTATTGGACTTAGACACAATAACCTTCGAGTTCGTTGTAAGGACGAACGATGTCAACACCTACAACGTATATATGGGCGATGGTACGAACTGGTTCGGATTCGAGGCGGGACGCGCGTTTATGAAGAACCGATACTCGAACAATTCAAATTTCGCAGTATACACAACCGCAACACTCGAACCGAACGTTTGGTACCATCTCACGTTCACAATCACATACAACACTATCACCAACAAAACAACGACAAAGGTATTCGTCGACGGTAAGAACCGAACAGCGACTGGATCACTTTCACTGACACACAACTTCAGCACTTTTGTCACATACAATATAACGTTTACTGCCAATCAGACTTTCATCATCGGTGGTAAGGAAGATTACTCAAATAAATCAAAACCATACACTGAAAACTTTAGTGGTCAAATATCCAGTATAAGGTTCTTTGACAGAGTTCTATCCGATGATGAAATTATGTCAAACTTTGTTTCTCTTCACCAGACACTACTCGTCAAATATAAAAAGAGTGTTGGTGATATAAAATTGGAACTCAAAACAGACGAACCGAAACTTTACCTAGACTTCTACGATATGTTGGATCCAGGATACGCGTTTTACTCTCTACAACTCGGTGCGACCGGAGGTAATCCTCCTTACGAGTTCTCGTACAACGGATCAGGTTTCCTGTCTACTACTTTATACCAGACAATACCTAAAGGAACTACTCTCAATATAATCGTTAAGGATTCGATAGGTCTGACTGCGTCTGTAGGTAAGTATTTGGTGAACACAAACACTGACACACCTTTCGACTTCGCATCACCTTTCGTGTATTGATACCTTTAATATATAACTAAAAAAACCGTAGTATGGCCATATCTTTCTTCAGCACGACTAGCTACTCAACAGAGGAAATATCCTACGTGAGCTCTATGTACGGCAACTACAGCTTCGACACCACACTCACCGACTTCGGTATGATAAAGGAAAGGAAGTTCAGAAAGGTCAACAGACTCAGGAGTCTTTTGAAGCTATCCGATGTCAGCGACACCAACTCTATATATCCTATGGTTGACGAGTTCGGATACGCATTCAACGACTTCTTCATATTCAAGTCCTCCTGGGACTCGGACTACTACGTAGAGATATTAAAAGTATAACAGATGAGAAGAAGATATATATCGCCGGAGTTCGGCAAGACAAACGTATTCGGTACTTTGAATATGCTCGAGGAGAGTAACTTTTTCGGTGCCAAAATGCTTGAGATAGAAGACAAACTAAGTGTGACAAACGAGAACTTCGTTTGGTACGAGATGTCGTCCGGTGAACAGGTGGACGCACAGACAGAGTCTATACTAGATCCACAGGTTCTTTCGTCTGCTGTATCTAAACTAAACAACCACACAATAACAATCGATCCTACACAGACCCAATACACACGAGACAACGCAACCCGTTGGATACTGGACATAAACCTGGTTGGTATACTGACAGACCAATTGTACGCTAAGATAAAATCCGCGAGGACCTTCGAGGGAGTAAGAACACGTGCTACCATATACAACGACATAAGGATAGCCGTCGCCAAATACATAGAGCTAAATGTTGTTAATCGCTATAAAATGACAAAGTTCGAGTTGTACTTAAAATATGTAGATCTTAAGAGCCAGAACGTACTTAGGTTCAACAACACATGGGACGAGAAGGTAATTTCCGCTGAGTACGAGCAGAAGAAGTTTCAGACGGTATCCGACTACAACGACAGGAAACTAAGGGTGATATTCAATCAGGAAAAACCAAGTACCCAGTACAAATTAGATTATTTCTTCAACGTATACTTCGAGAAGATATAAACTTATCACACAAAAATAATAAAATCTGTATGGAAAACGAAGAACTGTACAGGAACCTTGTCATCTTCCTGAAGATGTTCAAAAACAGACCCTATCATCTGGCTAAGCAGCTCATAGAGAACGATGCACTAACCAAGGACTTCATCAAGAAAATATCCGAGAATCCAAAACTCAACGAAATAAATGATGACAGGGGTGACGATAGTCGCCTACCAGTTATATACTTCGCAGACATAAACAAAATGAACGAGTACTATAATTCGCTCTCCGAGGAGAACCGATCCAAAAAACCAGAAGAAATAGAGCGAGAGATGAACCTTAAATTAGAGGCTCTGATTGAGCAGGAGAAGTACGAGGAAGCGGCAAGACTCAGGGACTATATGACCAGAAACAAAATAAAGAGAGACCGCGGATAAACTATCTGTGATAAAGACATATAAACGATAACTAATAACAAATGAATATGCAAACAAAAATCGGTAACGAGGAACTCGCCTACCTCTTCGAGCAAGACGATAGATTGGGCAACAAAAAATCAATGGCCATCAAAAGGTTGACCAAAGAGTACCAAGAGATGGCTGCTCTTTATGATACAGTGGCACTCGAGGTGCCAACAAAGGGTGCAGTAGTGGAAGCCAAATACGTAGGTTCGAACAGCGACAACTTCATCTTCGAAGTTCCGGGGTACAAAGACTACGTAAGAGTGGATAACAAGAACCAAGAGTCTAAATACCTCAAGAACGCTGAGGCAGGTGAGATGATTGACTTAGTTATTGCTGAGGTGAACAACAACAACAACTTCATCATCCGAGGAAGTATTGCGAACCTATACGAAAGTAGAGCACACGCACACATCAAGTCTCTCGCAGAGGGTTCACCTGTAGTAGGATTGGTGAAAGCACTCAACCCAGCAGGATACGACGTTGAAATCCATATGGGTGGAGTAACACTACCAGGATTCATGCCTAACACACTTGCAGGAATCAACAAGTTACACGATCCGAACTCAATCGTAGGAGAAGAGTTAGAGGTAGCAATCGAGTCTTACTCGGAGCACGAAGGAACGTACATCGTTTCGAGAAGGAAATACCTTCAGTCACTCATCCCTGCTGCAATCAAAGAGCTCGAGTACAACAAAGTCTACACTGGACACGTAACTGGAACACTTCCATTCGGTGTATTCGTAGAGTTCGAAGGATGCCTTACTGGTATGATCCACAAGGCGAACGTTCACCCTGACTGGCAAGAGAAGCTTGACGAGATCAAGCCTGGTTTCGAAATCGAATTCTACATCAAAGAAATCGTTAGAAACAACAAAGGAGACATCAAAAGGGACAAGATTATCCTTACTCAAATCTTGAGAGAGACTCTTTGGGACAACATCAAAAACGGTCAAGTAATCGAGGGTAAGGTGAAAGACACCAAGCAGTTCGGTACACTCGTCAACTTAGACGAGGAGACAATCGGCCTCATCCACACGTCAGAGATGGAGAAACTCGGAAAGAGGTTCACACCTGGACAAGACGTGAAGGTGAAAGTATTGAGTGTCGACAGAAACTCGAGAAAAATCTTCCTTACATTAGGATAGAAAAAAGCCTTCGTGAGAAGGCTTTTTGTTTTAAACAAAAAACGAAGCAAACGCTTCGTTTTTTTTATTTTGTATTATCATCAATCAATTTTATGATGTCTCGTAGTGGCATATCCATTATCCTTTCGAAGTCCTCAGGTTTCGCGTTCATTCGCTTACCCGGTACGGTTCTGCAATACCATTCAATCAATCCGAAGTGGTGTCTCTTACGGTCAACCATAGACTCACTTATAGCCTTGAATAATTCAACTTCCGGATTAGGCATTGCCGAGAATTTATCTCTTATGACCTCCTTTACTATATCAGGTGTTTGGTTATCGAGAACTTCTAATAAATGTATATCCCTTTGTTCGTCTTTGGACAACTTTCGCCAGTTCCAGTTGTTGAACGAGAATGATCTAGGAACTCCTTCGAGTTTTATTTTTTTCTCTGTATAGTATTTGTTCCTTTTAGATATAAGATCCTCGATACGGTACATCTTACCATAAGTCAGAGTTTTGTGACCTTTTGAGTTACATATTAGTAAGTCACCAACTGAAAGTTCCTCGAACTTCGTAGAGATATGTGTGTCATGATAATGCGCGTCTATCGACGGAAGTGCGTTACCCGACGTATCCGTGAAATTGCAAACCATATGTGAACTACCGGTTTCCACAAGCGTCACACGACCGTTTCCATTTTTGTTCCATATGGATGCGACATCATAAAGATGTCCTTTGATAAGACTACTACTGTCTTTTATTGCTCTAATATTCATACTGTCTTTTTGACAAATATACAAAAAGAAAATAATATATACAATATGAGAAAAATAAAAACGTTCGAAAGCTTCGAGAAGGACACAGAAACCTGGGGCCTTAGTAGACAATATTTGTTTGAGACATGTGACATACAAGAAGTACTGGATATGCTTCTACGCGTGGCCTACGAGATTATAGAGAATCCTAAGAGTGATTTCGAGGAAGAAGAGGACGGCCAGTTAATGCTAATCACGAACATAAGCTTCGGTGGAGGCAACTGGGCAAGTACGCAGTTCGACAAAAATGTTCTCGGAAAGATGTCCGTAGGATTCGAAGACCTCACGTGGCAGTTTGAGGAGCCGGTCGATAAAGAGCTTTTCGAACTAGACCATAATGGTGATATCGAGATGGGCATGGACATAGGAGTGGTCTACAACGTAGGTGGTTGGGATCCGACACTATTAGACGAGGATACTTCCAACGCATACGGACTTATCTCCGAGAATCTTCCAGAATGGAACCTCGACACGGTAAACGGGTGGGATTTATAAATAACAATAAACAACTCAAATATGATAGTAAACCTAAAATCACAGACCGACTTATCCGGTTTCTACGTAGTGTACGAAGGCTCGACAAACCTCGAGAAGAAAGGATGGTATGGCTTATCACATGCAATGGAACATTTAATGTGCAAGAACTTCGACCACCTCCAAGAGGACTTCGACCGTGACGGAATAGACTGGAACGCCTACACATCATCAAACGAGATAGTTTTCTACCTGACTGGACTAGAGGACAAAGTCAACAAATGGAAAGGTGAGTTTATGGACCTTCTCGGGGACTTCAACGTCAACAAAGCACAGTTTGAGAATGAGAGAAACATCGTACTTGAAGAATATATGGACAGTTTTAACGATCAAACTTCCGTACATATGCTCAATCTGAGTAGGAAGCTATTCAACGATTACGACCCTATAGGCCTTAGACAGGATCTCGAGAAGCTTAAGTTCATGGACTGTCTGGACTTCTACGAGCTTCAGTATGCCAAACCTACGAAGATAATAAACGTATCCAAAAAGGACTACAAAAACAACGCAATCGACTTCGCTGACAGAAAGATTGTGAAGAGCACAGCGTTCGGAAACCACAAGGTACCACTCGAACTTGGTAACGATTTCAAAGACAAAACGTCAATTGTGATGCTTTCACCTATCATCGAGGAGGACTTTGCATACGTTCACTTCATAAACGCGATGCTCTCACTAGGTCTGAAGTCTCCTCTCTACCAAGAGATAAGAGAGAAGAAAGGACTTGTATACTACGTACACTGCTATCAGTCAAGGATGCACGAGCAGGGTATCGTAACACTGGCGACACAGACATCGAACAAAAACTTCGACGCGGTCTTAGAAGCGACTAAGAAGGTACTAACAAACCCTAAGAAACACCTAACGAAGGATAGGTTCAACCTGGTGAAGGACTATTACGAGGTTAGGAGGAAGAAAGATGAGATCCTTAGGTACAAGAATGTGAACCAGTGGATCAACCCGGAAGGATGGTCTGTATACGACATACTTGACGAGGTGAATCTCAAGAAGGTTTTGGAGGTGTACGACAAATACTTCGGCTTCGACAAGCTATACATATCGAGCGATAAGACAGAGTTCAAGAAATAAAAAAAACCCACCAATCTTGGTGGGTTTTTTTATTTCCAAAGACTTTTTATTTTCTCTACTCTCTTCTCAGCAACCATACTCATCGCCATCGTCCTGTATATCATGTCTGCACGCCTGGCCCATTCCTTCTCTTTTTCCCTCTGCTGTTGTTCACGAAGGTACTCGAGATATGCCTTAATATCGGTTTCCATCCGCTCTCAGAATTTCCGCAACATTGACCATTCCAGTCGTGGCTGGCTCTTTTATGTGAGTGTATGCAACATACTCGACGTCATCTACCCAGCGGCTTTCGTTGTCCGTAAACCTCTGTAGAAGTACCTCTGGTCCCGGATCGATGTAATATATGTCACAATCCGGTTTTGTCAATAATGGTAACTGACTCGCAGGGTAAACCTGTAGCGAAGTACCGACGATTATACAGATATCACATTCATTTGCAGCAATTGTTGCCTTATCAATATTCTGACCATCGAGGTTCTCACCGAACCAAACGATATGTGGACGTAATTGTGCACCACGTGGACACTTATCACCTAGATTTATATCACCCGGACAATCGTAGACTTCGGTCGAACCTGGAAAAGTGGAACGTGACTTCTTCAGTTCACCGTGAAGGTGAACTATTTTAGTCGAACCAGCTCTTTCGTGTAGGTCATCTACGTTCTGTGTAACCACCGTAACGTCGAAGTCCTTCTCCAAATCTGCAATTATATTGTGTGCTGAGTTAGGTATCACTTTGTAGAGTTGTGCTCTTCTTTCGTTGTAGAAGTCGAGTACGAGCTCACGGTTCTTTCTCCAGGCGTCAATTGTCGCCACATCCTCAATCCTGTGGTTGTTCCATAGAGAGTCCGCGGAGTCTCGGAAAGTTGCGATGCCGCTTTCTTTGGAAACCCCGGCGCCAGTAAAAATCAAAATCTTCTTCTTCATACTACGAAGATAGTAAATAATCTACTTACCACCTAACTTTATATCAAAAGTCACAGGATTGGATCCCTTTTTTATAAGGTCCAGAATAACAGAAAGATCCACCTTAGTACACTGACCGTTTATGTTCGATCCAACGTAGCAGGTGTTGCCTTTGTTTGTCACAACAATTTTGTAGAACGTGACTGGTATCTTTATACCCGACTTAGGAAGTTTCTTTGAGTTGACGTCGTATATAACGCCAGTTATAACTACTGCACCAGATTTTGCAGCCAAAAGGTCTGTTATAACACTCTTCTCGAGTTGAGCCCACTTACCTCTGTTGAAAGCTGCGACCTGAGGAGCTTGGTTGAAGAAACTGAAAGAGTGATCGTTTAGAACGTCGTCGTATGATGTTATGTTGGAAGGTGTGAGGTGTCCAAGGTCGTATCCGGACTTCACATATGCGTTTTTGTTGTAAGGGCCATTCGGTGTCTCCTTGTGCCATCTGTCGTTTCTCTCACCGTCAATCTTAGTTAGTTCGTCGTAAGTCACTTCGTGTACCGATACCAGTGCTGCGGTGTCCGAACCTACGTAGAAAGTAAGGTCTCCGTGTTTTAGTGTGAATTTCGCACCCTTAACGTCGACGGTCTGCCCAAAAGAAAGGCAAGGAACGAGCAATAATGCAAGTAGTATTTTTTTCATGTTTTACTTTTATATATTAACATCGTGTACTTTGTTATGGAAGGTTGACATCATTTAATATATAAACGAAAACACAGAACTCTGAGATGGGCTTAGTTACCTTGATGACATCCACGAACTATAACTCGCTGGGCAACGACATAAACATAGTCGGCACGTTCAGTGCGGACATATCGTCAAAGTTGGTGGATAAATATGTCAGCCCACCACTGCTCAACTACGTAGAACCATACGAGTACCAGGGTGTAGATAAGACACTCTTCTACACCGAAGTGAACACAAACATAAAGGCAGGTGAAAGGGTTTTTATAATCAACGGAACATACGACTCTGCAGAGAAGATAAAGGTAGACAAATACAAAAAGGGAACTGACGGATACAAAGTACTCTTTGTAGACAGATGTATGATTGTTCTGGATATAGACTACACCGGAGCACTACCCAACGGAGGTGACACACAAATCGACGAGCTTATATCTGACTACATAAGAGTATACTATCTCGATTCTTACGACACCTTTGTGACTGCCAACAAACAGTTAACTTCCAGAGGTGGATATATCGGATCTAGGTTCGACTTTCACCAAAACAACATAGCATTTATAGACTACGATTATCCGGGTATAGACGACGGATGGACTAGGACCACCGGTGTAACCGCATCACCAGGATTCTACGTAAGAGAGCCTGGTTACGATCCACAATTCACAACGAGCTACACAGGAAAGACATGGTATAGTATAACCGACAAATTGATGTCTGGTTCTTTCTCTATTGCATCATCCGATACAAATCTGAAACTGGACCTTAGATTCTTCAATAACCAGAAGATGATGGTTATGGAGAGAGACTTCACCTACAAAGGACAGGAGTTTAAAGCATGGAACACATATGTCTACAATTCCACTACCGGTGAGTGGACGGCCGACGTAAAGCAACAGAGTAAGACATCCGGTGCGATAATAACAAGAGGAAACTTTAGGGAAGGTAATTTCTCGGGAACCTTCAACAACGGAGTATTCGGTAGCAAAACAAAAAAGATAAGTTGGACAGGAGACGGAAAGTGGAACGGTGGAACTCTTTTCAACACTAGTTGGGTCAGTGGACCGATGTTCTCGAGGATTTCACTCGAACAAAGTTACAGAACCTCGATCGGGAAGGATAGAAAACCATTACAGAGACTCAACACATTCAATAACGGTGGATACGGGTTCAACTATATCATCGAATCTGACTTCGAGGCCACCAGTATCTATAGTGCGATTGTGAGGAATACCAGGTTCGGAATGACTCCGAGTCTACCAGTAGTAGAGAACTACATAACTGGAACGAACACAACATTTGAGAAGACCATAACTAACGGACTTTTTGAGTCGTGTGAGTTCAGTAACACAAAGTTGATTGGTGGTGCAGTGAAAAACTCGAGGTCAAAGAACACAATGATGACTGGTGTCAAACACATAAACTCCTGGGCAAAAGACGTCGTCATAGAGAAGTCAACTATCATAGCAGATTCTATCATAAAGATAGATAGTTACGTAGAGTGGTCTGCGGCAGAAAGAAGAAACTCACAGGTATTTGGTGCAGTGAAGAGCGACGTACTGGACTTCAAAGTATATAAATTTTACATAGGTGAGGCAGACTACTTCAAATTGAAGTCGAAGGACTCCTTCTACATAAAGGGACTTAAGATTGCGAACGACCCCGAGCTTCTGAACTTTTTCGATAAGAAGTTCACACTCGGTTCATGGACGGAGTACGTGGACGATTACAACTCAACCGGTGGTATAATTGGTGACATCGGCGTGGACTTCTTCTACAAAAAAGGAATAAAGTGTGCTGCCTTTCTTACAACACAAGAAGAGAATGAGTGGATCTATAGTAGTGTAAGTGTCGATATACCTGTCGGTGGTTCCAAATTAAACAACGGGTACATAACCGACACAATCGTGGAGAATCCTAATCCTCAGTACTCGATAGACATATTTGTATCGACGACAGACGTTTACGGTAGAGATGTACAGGGATTAAACTTCAACTCTTCGACCGCTTCGGTCTCGAGTATGGACTATCTTCCTTTGAGAGACACAACTAAAAAGATTGACGTCACAACAGCGTACATAATAGACTCGAATATAGAGAGTGGTGTAATAGATTCATCCAACTGGAATAGTGGATTCAACATAGAGTATAATAGAGATCTTATCATAACAAATAACCTCAACGACGTGGATGTTATGTACTACGACGTTACACCGGATAAGACAAATGGACTGATAACGGTAAAAACACAGGGTAGCTTCAACGATATAGAGATTGTCGACAGGTACTCTAAGGTTCTCGAACCGGACATAAAGAATGGAGACATACTTTTCATATCCGCACTCGACTACTACTCTAAGGGTAAGGTTATGGCGTTCACTATATCCAGTACTGGATCCTACTACCCAAACAATAGTTCGATACCGACAGGTATGATTTACTCAAAATTTGCAGACTACACTGACGGATTCGGATTACTCGTAGAATACGTCTCCGACGGCCAGGGTATAACAGACTTCACCATAGCATCACCAGGACTCGACTACCAGGTAGGAGATGTTCTTTACCTGAACCTTCCTGGACAGGGTATCAGTAATCAAGCAGGTGACGGAATAGACGCAAGTATAACGATAACCAAAGTCGACACAACCGAATCTGTCAGACTTGCAGATTCCTGGAAAGTACTTCAGTACAATCCACCAACGATGTTACTTCAACCACTCTACGGTGCTGACCTAATAAAGGGTTTGACTGATAGTGGGTTATTCATGTCAAGAGCCGCCAAAAACAGATGGTACGGTTTCGGAAGAACAAAGATAAGTTCCTCCACTATCAAGTCTGGTTTATTCAAAAGGTCACATCTCAAAAACAACACAATTGAGAACGACAACTACGACGTAACCGACAAGGATTTCCTAAATATGGAAAAAGTAAAATCTCTGGTACTTTCAGACATACCTTTCTCAGACACAGGAAACTATATGTCTTATGCCACCTACCACAACTCTTCTATTGTGGGTGGAACGGATACCTGGAACGACGGTATAATATACAGGTCGGTACTCAACAACCTTGTCTTTAACAAAGGTATCATAAAACAATCATCCTGGCTGAACGGTACGTTCAATGGTGGACTCTTCTACAAATCGAATAGTTACGACGCCAATCCTACGACCGGTAAGGAGTTTTATTATCAGGACAGGATACTCTCTCACTACAAAGGTGGATCTACCTTAGGCAAGGGAGCGAATGATAGGTACTCGTGGAGGAAGGGAATCTTCAATGGTGGAGATTTCTTAAAATCCGACTGGGAATTTGGAAAGTTTAATGGTGGAAATTTCTACGGATCCAAATGGTACGACGGAATAGCCAACGGTGGAATCTTCGGTAATGAGAAAACTGCAACGAACGATACAGTCTTTTATTCTGGAATTATCAATAACACTACCGTAAACAACGCAAGGTTTGTTGCGGATGACACGTCGAAGACCGGTATCAAGAATTCAATTAGTTGGAACAACGGAACTTTCAATGGTGGACTCTTCGGATCCATAACTAACAAACTCACCACACAATCGAACACACAGAAGGAGATATGGTCGGCAGGTAATAACTACTACACATTCGATGCCACACTTAAACAGATAAGTGTAATTAGAAACGTCCCATCAACAAGCAACATAACCAATGTAATAGAGATAAATGTCAAAGTAGACTTTTCTGCAATACCGGTACTAATGGTAAGGAACCTAGAGCTAAGGCTCGTCGCACCAAACGGAAAGAAAGTTGTGATGAAAGAGACTGGTTACGGAGAGGATAACGTTCTAAAAAAAACGATATTCAGCACCGATAAAAGCTACACCGCACTCAGTAGCGGCTCTACCCCATACACCGGAAAGTTCAGTATGGCTTACGGAACACATTTCGGATTGTTACAAGGTAACGACACCAACATAACGTCAGTGACGGATATGATTCATCCTGTTGATTACACCAAGGGTAACTGGACGCTCGAAGTACAGAGTTCAAGTGTAATGAACATAGATGTGAACGACCTCCCAGACATATCAGTGGCATTAGGATTCGAAATAGAGTTCGTACCACAGGTACAATACACAACCACTGTTGAGAACTCTGCGGTATGGAACGACGGAACTTTCAACGGCGGTCAGTTCATAGACTACGGAATATGGAAGTTCGGAAAGTTCAACGGTGGAAAATTCCTATCAACCTACGGATGGACGGCAAGTGGTGACCCGGTTAAGTACACGCCTGCAGAAACACATAGTTGGCAGGGTGGAGAGTTCAATGGTGGAGAGTTTGGAAACTCAAGTACCGGTGCCAACTCGACATGGTTCAACGGAGAGTTCAACGACGGAACGTTCAACGGTAGAGTATGGAAGAGTGGTGTATTCAGGTACGGAACGTTCAACGGAAGCGGAAAAACCGCTTCTGGTGGATGGAGCCTAGCAACGGTTGCCACCGGCTCGTATGCAGACTCTTTTGTAAACTCATACTCTACTGATTTCTATGGTCTTTGGAAGACAGGTATAGTCACGGATGCCAAAGACGTCTACGCTAACAACAATGACACAAACCAGGTCGGAGACGATCAGACAAGGGGAACCAACCAGACAACTGACACCAAATACGCAATATTGAACAACATACTTTGGGTCTCCGGAATCTTTGATAGTAACGTTGGATTTCTAAACAACTCCGTCTGGCTGAGTGGTGATTTCAGAAAAGGTCAATTCACTGACGGCTCGTTCAACCCTTATACGAAAAGATTAGGCCAGACGTCTAGGACGTTCGACTTAACGACCAAATGGATGGATG
>Ga0209107_10001434_pt1 | contig 13362 bp, 21 predicted proteins | sample LakErihyJuly2011_2_FD_187460 | JGI IMG/M metagenome (GOLD analysis project Ga0209107, IMG submission 187460) | Freshwater microbial communities from dead zone in Lake Erie, Canada - CCB hypolimnion July 2011 (SPAdes) (version 2) | ecosystem: Environmental > Aquatic > Freshwater > Lentic >... | reverse complement strand
TAAAACAAACTTTTTCAAGCATTCGCTACAATAGTGCGTATTAAACTTATATTCTTTTTCATTAATTAAGACAATTGTTTTCTGTAAGGCTAATTGCTTGTTATGAACATAATCAGAATTAGTATTGTGATAATGTTTATAAAATACTTCCTCAGTATCATGACAACAATTAATATTAACACAAAATGTTCTTGGTGAAAAATTACTAATTCTATAAGACAACATAAGTTTAGAAATTGACAACTGTGAAACACTATTATTGTTAGCTACACACGTCCTTTTAAGCAAAGCAAGATAATGATACTGTTTTACATAACCTATAATAATTTGAATAGTATCAGGAGGTAACTCGCAAAAAGTGATAACCATTCTTTTATACATATTAATTGAGTACCAAAAAAAACAATCAATTTTTTTAATGTATATTATATTGTTTTTACTTTAATATATTATATTAACTTGTTCAGAGTTTTGATAGTTTTCTATTACATTTGAATTAGAACCAACTAGCACAAATTTTTTTAAGCACTCACAACAATAATGAGATTCAATATTATAATATACTGCATTAACTATAATACGTGTACTATTCAACGCATATTGTCTTGAATGTAAGTAGCGACTATAATAATAGTTATGAACAAATGTAAAAACATCATATGTGTCTTCATAACAATCATTATTAATACATAACTCACGAAAACTAAACAAACCCAGTTTAGTAGACAACATTAATTTAGCAATAGCAAAAACACCAATTGCTTTATACATTGACTTACATGTTATTTTAAGTGTAATAAGAAATTGATGATCTTTAAAAAGGTAGTCAAATATAAGTCCATTAACATCATTAGGCAATTCATAAATGTTTAAATAAACACAAGGTTCACACATCATTTATAAGCAATATTATTGAGTACATAGAAAAATAATAGGCATTAACTTATCAATTTTTTTATACAACTATTAACTTTGTTTATGTAAATAGTTTACTGCTTTTAAAATTATTTCTTCTTCGCTATTTAATTTTTGAAATATTATATTTTCATTTAAATATAGTGTAATAAAATTATGATTATAACCTTTTAAAACCAATGCTAATCCTTTGTCGTGAATTTTAATATCGCATAATAAAGCTCCATTAGTTATTTTAATAGAATCTATTTTGTTCAAATTTATCCATCTTAAATTTCGCCCGTATTTCAAATCTTTAATATTATCTATATACATATAACCATTTAATTTTTTGTGATAACTTTTTAAATCTTCTCGCTTTAATCCTAACTCTTGTAAGATTTCATTTTTCTTTTGTTTTATTTCTTGAATATTTGTATTTATAATATTTAAATTGTCATCGTTTTCTAATGCTTGCTGTAATAAGTCAATATCCATAACCTATATATAAAATATTTATAATTTTATATTTTATAAATTTATATTTTATAATTTATAGTTTATAAATTTATATTTTATAATTTATAGTTTATATATAAATATAATTACTATAAATGAAAATAACATTCAAAAATAATAATGTATATTATTATCATTATAAATTGTTTCGTGGTGAATTAAGTTGGATTTTGTTCCCTATTATTTTGATATTAATATTTTATCTTAATAATTATATTAAATATGTAAGTTTAATTTTTTTATTGATTGGAATAGTTGGAATAATTGATACTTATTATAAAATATTAGAACAAAAGTTAGTGGGTATTTTTATTTTAATAATAATAATGCATCTTGTTGGTTTTTATCCATTACTAAATGTTAATAAATACTTTGAATACAATAATATTATATATTTATTTGGAATAATAGCATTAGCTAGTATATATTTTTTACCATATTGGCCTTATAGTGTATCAAGAAACATAGTAATAACAATAATACTATTATTGTTTTCTGGTTATACATTATATCATAGTGTATTGAAAAAATAAAAATAAAAATGAAAATAATCTATATACATATATATACAAATAATAAAAAATATATAAAAATAATATATAATTATTTTATATATTATGTTTTTTGAATTTAAACATTTGAGAGATTCAAATATGAATTATTTTGAGCATATGTTCATTTCTTTAAATTATTCTTTTATATTATTTATTTCTTGTATTAAATCATTAATTCATTCATTTATTCCTGATTTATTTGTAAGATCCACTACCGAATGTATAATAGAAATTAATAATAAATTAGAAAGACATAATATGAAAAGAGCATAAAAAAATTGACTTATAAAAAAATTGACTTATAAAAAAATTGACTTATAAAAAAATTGACTTATAAAAAAATTGACTTATAAATAATTAATTTATATATTATAAGAATACCATAAATATGATGGTAGATGAAGAATTAATAAGTGCTATGAAAAAAACTATTAAAACTATTGTTATGAATAGTGAAAATATTACAAGCTATTTAGATTTATATAATTATCCTAGTGATTGTTATGAAACTATGGATGAATATATTTTAGATAAATATAATTATGAATTATTTGGGAAAAATGTGTATTGGAAAGAATTTGAAACTATTGGACTTAAAGAAATTCATAATTTTATACCTGCTATTATAAACATATCGCACCGCTATAGTAATTATTATGAAGTTATTAGTTGGATTCAAAATGGAGAATATTATAAATTAATGAGTTTATATGCTTTAAGTACATCTTATAATATTGTAAAAACAAATATTACAACTATTAAAATGACTTGGTTTGACAATGACGCAACAAATCTTGGTCATGCTAAATAATATATACTATATAACTTGTAATTTTTTTATAATAATAGAATTTTATTTTTATATATATATGGTAAAAAAAACACTTAAACGTAAAAAAATAGGTAAAAAAAATAATAATATAAAACATATTAATAAAACTCAACAACGTCAAGGACGAGGCATTAATTATAATTTACAAAAACAATTAATTAAATTGTGCTATATGAAACGCTGGAATAGTTATGATGATTTAGTTCAAACTATTATAAGTAATGACGACTATTTAACAGATTTTTTTGAGTCTTTATCTAAATATAAAGGTAGTAATTGGAAATGTTTAGAAAGATGCTATGAAGAAATTCTTCCTCATGCTTTTGATAATGCTGCTGCTAATAATTTTACTTATTATTCAGGTGATGATATTAAACAATTATTAGTTACTTTATCTGACTATCCAACTATGCAAGAAAAATTAGTTTATATTATTAAAGATAACACAGATGTTCGTGAAAAGTTGTATTATCATTTAAATAATAATATTCATAACTTTAGTCGAAATACTTTAGAAAAATTACAAACACCAATTTCACAATTACAAGAATTGGCAGTACAAGATGCTTGGAAATATCAATCTTATATAAATACAAATCTTCAGCGTCGTAATGGTGTAAGTAATACTCCAATAAATCGGTTTAGTGCTCAAGGATATAGAACCCAATCGCGTTATTACTAATATTTAAATAATGCTAACTAATGCTAAATAATGCTATCTTATTTATAAAAAAATTGATTTATATTTTTATAAATTATTTAACACTCATAATGATGACTACTGCAGTAATTCTAATGAGTTTAGTAACCACTAATAGCAATGCTATGTCAAATATATTTGCTTTAAATTATTTAAAAACACAAGAAAAAAATAAGATTAAGTATGTTAAAAATAAGCAATATGAAATTAGACGTAATCTAATGATTAATAATAAGAAAAATAGACAAAACTTTAATAATTTTAATATTACCAAAGACTACAAGCGTTAATTCTATTTATAAAAAAATAGAATTGATGTATTTAAATATAAATAATAAATATTTTTTTTATAAGAATGAAATTATTACGCAAAATGTTTAAATAAATTGTTTAAATAAATTTATATAGTATTTATAATATAAAATGACAACAACAAATGATTTATATAATGTAAGTTTACATAATTTTGAGTCACATAATACTATAAATGATTCAATAGCAAATAGAAATTTTCCATCAAATAATTTAGGAATGAATTTTTCGTTTAGACCAGTAAATACAAAATATACTTTAATGCCTACTTATAATCACCCTATTGAATCATCAGTGCCTATAAATAATAGTGAAGTATATGATGTAAATAGCACCTTTTTTCCAGGAACTAGAAAACCACATTTTTTTGGTTTTGCAACAAATGTTGATAAAGAATCTACTTTAAGAAACCAATTTTTTGCTTTACAAAAAGCAGATCAAGTAGCATATCTTCCAAATACTTCTAGCAATTTATATGAAAATAATATTAATTTTACAACACATAATGCTAATTTAGACGCACATTTGTTATTTAAACAAGAAAGCTTTAATGATTTTAATCCAAATATATCAAATTCAATTGGAAATGAAATATTTTATAACTCAACACGAGTTCAATTAAAAGATTTAAAATAAAATTTATTATAATACATAATTATGAAACAAAATAATAAAAATAATAAAATTAAAAAGCCAAAACAAATGAATATAGTTAGTATTGATTTAGAGCAAAAAGAAGTAAAAGAAGTAAAAGAAGAAAAAGAAGTAAAAGAAGTAAAAGAAGTAAAAGAGCAAAAAGAAGTAAAAGAAGTAAAAGAGCAAAAAGAAGTAAAAGAAGTAAAAGAAGTAAAAGAGCAAAAAGAAGTAAAAGAAGTTAAATCTATTGCGTCATTTATAAATAACATTGACTTACTATATTTAACAAATCAAGTTCAATACGCCAAAACAAACAAACTAGAAAATTTATTAAGTAATAATAGTTTATTAAAAGATATTTTTGATAATTTAGAAGACAACATTAATATACACAAAGAGCAAATACTAAAATACAATAATTCTACTTTAGAAAAACTATTGATTAGTGATAATACAAACAGTAATACAAATGAAAAATATAAAATGTATTATTTATTATATGTATTGAACTTAATATTACATTTAAAAGAAAAAAAAATGAAAAACATAATAAAAGATGAATTAAAAGAGTACTCAAACAATAGTTTAAATAATCAAACTGTCGGTGATTTTAATATAACAACAGAAACAATTAATTGTATGTGTCCAACTGATACTTCAAAAAAAATATCAAATTTAGATTTATTTGTTGTTAGAAAATCAAACAAATATAATAAAAAAATACTTCCACAAAAAAGGGAATAATTTTTTTATAATTATATATTAATTAGTAAATATATAATTAATATGATTAATATGATTAATGTTAAAAACAATATATATAAAAAATTTACAAAAACAAGAAAATCATTACCAAAATCATTTAAAAAATCTCCATTTAAAATGCGTTTATATAGACAAAAACACAGAACAACTCGTAAACAATATAATAAACTTAAATGTTCACCATATCAAAATAAAAACATAGACCACGAATTAAAAGATTATACTTGCTATTCTAGGAGTAATTTACAATTATTTAAAAATGTATGGAACGCAAATAGTAGTGATAAAATAGTAACAAATAATAGCAAAGAAATATGGGAATACTTTAAAAATAAATTAGACAAACAATGTTATGATGAATTATGCTGGTTAAAAAATACTCCATTAAATAAAGTTAATAACAGTGAATTACTAATAAAAGAAATATTTAAACCTTTTTCTCCTGAATCATGGTCAACTAAACCAAATACTTGGCTATCAAGTGTTGATATAATAAAAATAATGAAGCAATATGAAAAATCACATAGCAATTTCAAGTTTATTGGACCATCACCTATAGATTTTGACTCTAAAGAATTGTTTTCAACTTGTGTATGGGAGCAATTATGTAATTTCAATTTAGAGGAACACATAAAAAATAAAATTAGTAAAATAGGTGTAATATTTAATACCGACCCTCATAGTAAACCTGGGCAACATTGGATAGCGTTATTTTTAGACTTGGACAAAAAATTTATTTTTTACTTTGATAGTAATGGAAATAAAACACCGAAACAAATTCAAGTTTTAATTGACAGAATAGTAAATCAAGCACACAATTTAAATATTAAATTAATAGCTGATAATAATGAAGGCTTCACACATCAATTTAGCGATGGACAATGCGGTATGTACTCATTATATTTTATAATAGAATTATTACAAGAAAATAAAACATATAATTATTTTAAAACTACACGTATTAAAGATGAAACTATGAAAGAATATAGAAAAAGATATTATAATGATGCACATATAAAAATGAATCCATTATTTGCTAATTAATGTTTAATCTTTCGATTACTTTTGCTCTTGCTCTTGCTCTTGCTCTTGCTCTTTATGCTTTTATATAAGTTTTTAAACATAATATTTTATAAAATATTATAATATAAAGTATAATACTTATAATACTTATAATACTTATAATACTTTATATTATGACCACTCTAAAAATTAACTACAAAAATAATTCATCTGAATTATGTGAAATTGGTAAAAAATATGATATTGACAAATCATCACAAAGAAATAATGTAAGTGATTCTAGACATTGCTATCCATATACATTATTTTATGACTCTATGTTTAAAAAAAAAAAGGGCGAAAACTTAAAAATAGCAGAACTAGGTATATTATATGGTGGTTCATTACTTATGTGGAGAGAATACTTTACAAATTCACAAATATACGGATTTGATTGTAACAATGATTTAATAAATGATTTTGAGCAAAATTTTAATAATGACAGAATTACTCTTTCTAATATAGATGTAACTAATAAAAATAGTATTATAAATGCTTTTAGCAAATTAAATGAATTGTATGATATAATTATTGAAGATAGTACACATGTATTTGAGGATCAAATACGAGTTATTGAAAATGTTTATGAATATTTAAAACCAGGAGGAATATTGATTATTGAAGATATATTTAAATCATATAATGAAAATGATTATATAAATCGCTTAACACCTATATTGCCACATTTTCAAGATTATTTTTTTATAGAATTAGACCATAATAATAGAAACTCAACTGGTTGCAATAATGATAAATTATTTATATTAATAAAAGGAGGAAATGAACCAATTTTTAAAAATACAAATAAATTAACAATTATAACACCATCATATAGAGTTCATCTTTTAAAAGAAATTGAAAAAAATATGAATTTTGAATATATAGATGAGTGGATTATTGTATATGATGGCAGTAAAATAACTGATAATCCAAAAATATTTGAAAACCAAGGAAATAATAAAATCAAAGAATATATACATACAGATTTGACTGGTGTAGGCGGAAATCCACAAAGAAATTATGGATTAAATAGAATTACGAATCCAAATGCTTTAGTACATTTTTTAGATGATGATAATATAGTACATCCAAATATGTATAATTTAATGAAAATTATTGATAATACTAAATTATATACATTTAATCAACCTAATAGAGTATACGGTTATGGTGATGATGTACGTATTTGGCGTATTGATACTGCTATGTATATAATACCTTATAAAATATGTACAAATGAAAGATGGATAACAGATATGTTGGATGCGGATGGACGCTATATTGTTGAGTGTTATAATAAAAATAAAGATATACATATATTTGTTGACAATGATTTATGTTATTATAATAAATTACGACCAGAAAACTAATGTATAATAATTAAGACTTAACTTGTTGTTGCTCTTGTTCTTCGTGTTCAGCAATTAAATATGGACTAACACTAGAAATTTTAGTATTATTTGTCTTAGTCAAATCTAATTTGGTTAATATATATTCACCACAAGGACCACAATTGTCTTCATTTGCCAAATCTATTTTTTTGTTTAATTTAATAGCACATCGTTCTTGACTCCATCGCCCAAGAGGCCCTACTTCATTTAAAAATAACATATTAAATAGTGTTCTACTATATACAAACTTGGTTGCTTTTGTAAAGGGCATTATGCTTATTATTATACTATAATTATTAGGCATCTTTTATATATCAATTTTTATTTTTAAAAATTGATATATAAATAAATCATAAGTATAACATATTATATTACCTATAATGCTAAAAACTATACCATTAACATGTGTAATTTATTTATATAGAAATAGAAATACTGGTGAAAATCTATATGTGGGACAAAGTTATCAATTTGATAAAAGAATTAAAGACCATCTTAGAATGAACAGAACTCGTGCTGATGTGAAATTGCGGGAAATAGGTGAAGAAAATATAGAAATTTTAATTTTGCATGAAAAAATATTTAATGAATATACAGATAACAAACAAAATAGAGAAGCTTATCAAATTTGGGCAAATGAAATGGAAAAAGAAGAGATTAAAAACTATGATACTTATGAAAATGGATTGAATGGAACAAAAGGAGGACAGCATGATAATCAAAAAGATGTGTTTACTGAATGGAGTCATAAACAGTCTATGAAATTTTTTGAAATATTTATAAAAGCAGCAAAAATATATATTCAAAAAGAAAACAATATATTGGGTGCCTGTCCAAGAAATTATATAATAATGGAAATGGATAATTATAAATTAGGAGAGGAATTACATAAGTTTCGTTCTAACGAATACAAGACTATATGGGCAGATGAAGAGTGTGTAAAATTACTTAATGAAGTAGGATATACAAAAACATCAAAAGATGCCGGTGTTGTTGCTTCTGACCGTTGGGGTAAGTCAAGAATAGATAATAAATGGGAAAAAATTAAACTTATATTGGAATGGATTTATAAAGAATACGAACATATTAATTTAAAACAAGGTTCTGATAATCCACAAGATTTTCCTAATGAATTATTAGAAGGATTGAACTATACAAAAATATCACAAATTATATTTGATATTCGTAGTGGAAATGTAGTTGGTAATGATAATGAACGAAAAGAATTCTTAAAATCTTTAAATTATTTTGAAACAGATGATAAATTTCAAGACCATAAATTTATAATAGGAATGAAATGGTATTATGAAAACTTTAATTTTTCATACCCTCAACAATGTATAGTAATACCGAATAATACTAACTTACCAAAATATATGATTGACTTTAATATTGGGTCATTTTATGTAAATAGAACAAAAAATAATGCTATTCCCGATGAGATAAAAGAATTGATTGAGAAAAATAAAAATAAACCTAGACCATCAATTAAAGATCATTATAAAGACAATCCAGATAAATACAAAGAAATGTGTTCAAAACTAAAAGAAGCCCATAGTAAAGTTTCTCCATTAAATTATAAAATTAGAAGTTGGAATGAAATATTAAAAAGAAAATTTGAACCATTAAAAATTACAAATTATAAACTAGATAAAAAAAATGCTAAACAATTTGTTGTATCCTGTAATCATTTTACTTTTAGTTCAAGTGGTAATAATAAATATTTTAGAGCAAGTAAATATAATACATTTTATGAATGTTATTTGGAGGCAAAAAAACATAAGATATTGAGTTTTTATTCACGTAAATGGTATATAAAAACATTCATAAAAGGAGCAAAATTAGAGCTTGTAAATGAGAACTTTACTCCTATTGAAACCAATAAATGAGAGAAAAAAACAAAAATATCTGGTCAAAAATTCAAAAATACAATTTGATATTACGTTACAAAAATTTAATCACTTTTATGACTTAAATAAAAAAATACCATCTGAAAAGAGCAAGAATATAGATGAGAAAAAATTAGGAAACTGGTATAGTAATAATTTACATTATTATAGACACAATATTAATTATAATCATAAAGAAGAATTTGAAAAATTATTGACTAATATAAATATGCCATTTATAATTATGTAATTATAAGTTCTTCACATTTTATTAGAAGTTCTGACTTAGTTAATTTTGATAAATCCATATTATTATACTTACTATGAGTTAGTATAATAATATATCAATTTTTTTCATAATAAAATGCTATGTATAATTAAAATTGAAATCGTTTTTTAAATTACTTTAAACAAGTATAGTAAAACAACGCATAAGTAAACTATGAAATATATCAATGTATTTTTGTTTATGCTAATTATTACACCACGTGCGATGTCGTTAGGAAAGGTTTATCCTACACGTCTTAGAGTTAAGACCTCTTCAAGTCATTGTGTTGTAAAAACTATTTCTGAATTGCCAGAATTTGCCAATCTAATTTCAGACGTTGATAATAGTCGTCGATTTTTAGAACTTCGTGAAGGCATCAATGAAGCAAAGGCAAAGCACTTCACATTTCGGACTATGTGTGGAACTACATATTCAAGCGTTTTTGGTAATAAATAAAAATATTATGATTTTAAGCAAAATTTACTTCTTATTTTACCTAAAGTGTTGCGTTTCCCATTTTTTTTTGTTTTCCGCATTTATAATAAACAAATATATTATATTATACTATATAAACTATGGATTTTTATACTCGCTTGTTTTGGATGTTTTTCTTAGTCTTTGTTATTTTATCTGGTTATTTACTTTGCTGTACCAAGAAAACTGATATATTTTATTTTCAAATAGCTTCAGGACTAGGAATGTTTGTTACAAGCAAAATTGGAAGAAGTTTTTTAGGAATAAGTAAAAAGTAGCCTACTAAATAACATCATAATTATAATTATTCAATATAATTATAATTATAATTTTATAATTATATGGGGTTTGTTAAAAAGAAAAATTTTAATATATTATTTATATTATTGATAGTTGCCTTTTGTCTTATTCTTTTAACTTTTAATAATCGTATGAACGCATATATAAATGGTGAACCTCCACCTAAGCGATTGGTTTACAGAGCATTGGATACTTATTTTGAAAAATAATTACGCATATGATTGGTTCCATAATTTATCTAATTTCCAAATAGGAGTGCTTTTATTTTATTCTAATTATAATTAATGCGACGCCATATCTTCTGGTCGGAGGAGTGTAGGTATTACTATTCCTTGCCCTATAAATGCAGCTGCCATCATTCTCATACTATCATTACTTAGCTTTGCTAACTGCATTGATTCGAAATCTTTCGGCATATCTATAGTGGAATCAATTAGTGTTATTATTTGCATAAAATATGATTCTATGAGTATTGGATATTCACGATGATTTATTGAAAATAAATCGTTAAGTGTTTGTATAAATTTTATTTGTTCTTGAATACTTAATTCTTGTTCAAACATACAAATTATTTGAACTATATCAAGTTTTATGCCGTCTGGGGTGGCGGTGGGCGAGACTATTAATCTAGTAAGATTTTGTAATCTCGTGACAGCAACGCATTCTATTGCTGATTCCGCTAACATACCACTGACTTTATTTTTATTAGTAAACTTTAAACTTTTTAAAAGAAATCAATTTTTTTTTATGTTTTTCGCATTTATAATTTAAACAAATATTATAAAAAAGATCTACTACTAGTTACGTTCCATAATTTATCTAAACTCCAAATAGGTGTGCGTTTATTTAGTGCCCATCTCGAAAAACGATTAACATAATGGCGACAATCATTAATACCTAATATATATTTTTTTTGCATAGTTTTTTCAAATTCAACAACTTCGTCTAATGTTTTACTTGTTTCGCCCCAATAAATAGTTTTATTTGGAACATTTTCTGGTATATAAAATCTATATAGTTTATCAATAAATCTAACTTCTTTATTTACAAGACCTGTGCTAGTAGTGCTAATACTATTTATGGTCTTGTATTCACATATACTTGGTTCGCAAAAGGGTCTGTAATCATATCTTAAAATAGTATCATCATTTTTAAAACTAATGCCAATATGATATAAATTTAATTCATTGTTAAATTTTTCTAAATGTAAATGAACTTGTGTTTTTGGGTTGTATGTTGGTACTATATACGAAAAGATTGTTTGAATAAGTAATAATAAAGCAAACATACTTAACTAATATATGATAATATAAAAATAGATTTATTATATAAATATAAATAAGTTTATATATTAAGTATGCAAAATTGTTTAATATGTTTAGAAGAGTCTAATAATTTAAACGCAATAACTCATTGTGGAGTTTATTATGTTCATACTAAATGTTATAGTCAATGGTTAATGAAAAATAATACATGTATTGTATGTAGGAAGTCTTTAACAAGTGAACCAAGAGAGTCACAACAACCAACTAATCATGAGATCAATGTAACATCTATAAAATTTGCTGTTGCTAATATTATAATTATTACATTTATATTAATACTGACAATATTAACATTATATATTTTTGTAACTTGTGATTTAAAAAAGACATATTGTAAATTATTTTAATTATTTAAAGTTAAAATAATTATTTAAAGTTAAAATAATTATTTTAGGTTTAAATTAAGTTAAAACTAATGTGTTTGAATACTATAAGATTGTATTATGTCTAATATATTAGTGAGCGAACAAAATAAAGAACTTTTATGGAATATATTGTCTAACAATAAAGCGTTTGTTAATATTCCAGAGTCAAAGTTTTCAAATATAAAAGCTATTTTTGAAAGTAATATAACTAAAATATTTAACGAAAACAAAGAAATTTTTACTTCTAATTATAAAACCGGTGATTCTAAAAATATTGTTATACAATTAAATAAAATTATTTTACAAAATATTATGCTAGATATTAATAGTTTTAAAAAATCATTATTAAAACCACTAGATATAAAAGATATTTATAAAAATGAAAAATCAGAAGAGTTTGAAAAAGAGTTGCTGGAGAAAAAGGTATCTTTTAGTAATTTAATTACTAAAAAAGTTCCCGAAACAATCGATTTTAGTGAAACTAAAGATACTCCATTAGAAAACAATAGTATGAACGAACTACTTGAGAGAATACAAAAAGAAAGAAATAATGATGTGCCTATTCCTATGCCTGTTTCTAGCATTAATGTTTCAAATACAAATACAAATTCAAATCAAAATCAAAATCAAAATCAATTAGAAGTAGTAGATTTAAATAAATTTGATACATCTTTGCCGTTATTTAATGAAGAAAACATAAATATGTTAGAAAAAGAAACTAGTTCTACTAATAAAACTAAAATATTAAATATGGAAGATTTAATAAATAGTTTTTCAAATACAACAGAAAATACAAGAGAACTTAGTAGAGAAAATACTAAAGATAATAATATAATAAAAAAATTTACAACTAATGAAAATAATAGTGAATTTAATTTAAATCTAAATATTAAGTTAGATTTTTTAAATAAACAAATGGAAAAAGTTTTAAGCAATCAAAAATTAATAATGGCTAAATTAAGTATATAAATAAAATAAAAATAGAATAAAATAAAAATAGAATAAAATAAAAATAGAATAAAATAAAAATAGAATAAAATAAAAATAGAATAAAATAAACTTATACTATATATGTA
>Ga0209107_10001433_pt1 | contig 13371 bp, 11 predicted proteins | sample LakErihyJuly2011_2_FD_187460 | JGI IMG/M metagenome (GOLD analysis project Ga0209107, IMG submission 187460) | Freshwater microbial communities from dead zone in Lake Erie, Canada - CCB hypolimnion July 2011 (SPAdes) (version 2) | ecosystem: Environmental > Aquatic > Freshwater > Lentic >... | reverse complement strand
GCCGGGTGGCGAAGGCGCGCGAGCTGATCACGTATGCCCAAGGGATTTACCCGAATAATACGCAGCTGGAGTCGTTGCGTCAGGAGCTCGATACGAAACTCGCTGTTGAGGCAGACGGCAAAGAGCGGTTGACCACGTTAGCCGCCGCCGCGACGAGGCGCAATGAGTTGGATCGCGCCATGGCTGAGGCGGTGGCCCGCACATCGGCCGTGCCCACAGCGAAAACTCCCACCGCAACAGCGAGTCCCGTGACGGTCTCCGGGCAGCTCGCACGGGTGGAATGGACCGAGGCGGATTTTTTTGTGCACTTGGCCTCCTTGGCCAAAGACGCGGACAACGCCGGGGCGTTGCAGTCGATTCGTGATTTGCGCCGTGCAAAACCGGCTTGGTTGGGTGCCCGGGATGCTGATTTATCCCTCGAGGAAATCCGCCTCAATGGCCGTTCTGGAGATGAACTTGCATTGCGCTCGGTGGTACGCCGCTATTTGACCGACGATCGACAGCGCGGGGCTCAAATGATTGAAGTTGCACGCGAACTGCACGCCTCAGAACACCGGGACGCAGCTGTGCTGGTGCTGCGCGAGTTGGTCGCCAAGATCCCAGAATACCGCTTAGCGCAAAATCTCCTAGCTGAATGGACAGCAAAGCCTCCAGCGCAGCTAATGCCACCCGCAGTCAAAGTAGAATGATCGCTTCTAGGGGCAAAAACGGATTGCGAGCGAGTTAACCCGTTCGCTAGCCTCTTCATTCAAGTTTGCGCACCCTCCGCGCATCCTAACCTTTTCAACCTCAATACCACTGTCCATGCCCATCTCTGTTGGCTCCAAAGCTCCTGATTTTACCCTCAAGTCCAAGACCGTTGAAGGTCTCAAAGATATCAAGTTGAGCGACAACTTGGGTAAGAAGCAGACCGTGCTGCTGTTCTTCCCGCTCGCCTTCACTGGCGTTTGCACGACCGAGATGTGCGACATCTCGAATGGCCTCTCCGACTATGCTAATTTGGGAGCTGAAGTGATCGGCATCAGCGTGGACAGTCCCTTCGCTCAAGAGGCTTGGGCGATCGCCAACAAGATCATGATTCCCCTCGTTTCCGATCTTAACAAAGAAACCACCAAGGCCTACGGCGTGCTTTTCCCTGGTTTGGCCGGTATCGGCGACACCTCGGCCCGCGCCGCCTTCGTGATCGGTACGGACGGCGTGGTTAAATACGCTGAGCAGACCGCCACCCCGAAGGACCTGCCGAACTTCGCCGCCGTCAAAGCCGCACTCGCCAAATAATCCGCTGTTTAATCCGCGCCGAATACCCTTTCGGCGCGGATTTTTTTACTGTTTTACCGTTAACCACCACGCAATCGCACCACGATGAGTCTCCCGAATCCTTTCAATACACTGCAGGCCTTCTCCTCCAACGGCATTTCCCATAAGTTCTACTCGTTGCCAGCGCTCGAGCAGGCCGGTTTCTCCATCAAGAAACTGCCTGTCTCCATCCGCATTGTGCTGGAGTCGCTGTTACGCAACGCCGACGGCAAGCGCGTCTCCGAGCAGGCGATTCGTGATCTCGCAGGCTGGCAGGCCAAGGCCTCCCGCACCGAGGAGATTCCTTTCGTGGTCGCCCGCATCGTGCTGCAGGACTTCACCGGCGTGCCCCTCTTGGTTGACCTCGCCGCCATGCGTTCGGCAGTGGCCCGCATCGGTAAAAATCCAAAAATCATCGAGCCCCTGGTGCCCGTTGACCTGGTGGTTGACCACTCTGTGCAGGTCGATTTCGCCGGCTCGTCGGACGCCCTCGCCAAGAATCTAGACTTGGAATTCACCCGTAACCGCGAGCGTTACCAATTCCTCAAGTGGGGCATGCAGGCCTTCGAAACCTTCAAGGTCGTCCCCCCCGGCATTGGCATTGTTCACCAGGTTAACTTGGAGTATCTAGCCAAGGGTGTCCTCAAAGACGGCCAAGGTGTGTATTATCCCGATACCTTGGTGGGCACCGATTCGCACACGACGATGATCAACGGTCTGGGTATCGTTGGCTGGGGCGTGGGCGGCATTGAGGCCGAAGCGGGTATGCTCGGCCAGCCGGTGTATTTCCTTACTCCTGACGTGGTAGGAGTGTACCTTACGGGCGCGCTTCGCGAAGGCGTCACCGCGACTGACCTCGCACTCACCCTTACACAGACGCTGCGCAAGGCCAAGGTCGTGGGTAAGTTCGTTGAGTTCTACGGCCCGGGGGCCGCCGCTCTGCCGGTGGTGGACCGCGCCATGATCGCCAACATGGCCCCCGAATACGGCGCGACCATGGGCTTCTTCCCGATCGACGCCGAGTGCGGCAACTTCCTGCGTGCCACCGGTCGCAATGAGGCAGACATCGCCGTGTACGAGGCCTACTACAAGGCTCAAGGTCTGTTCGGCATCCCCCAAAAGGGCGAGATCGAGTACTCCAGCGACCTTTCTCTCGACCTCGCCACGGTCGTCCCGTCGGTCGCCGGCCCTAAGCGCCCGCAGGACCGCATCGAGTTGCCCAAGATGAAGCAGGAGTTTATCTCCGCCTTCTCCAAGCCCGTCACCGAGTCCGGTTTTGGCAAAAAGGCCGAGGATTTCTCAACCGTTTCAGCGCAAATCGACGGCACCAAGCTTGGCCATGGTTCCGTGCTGATCGCCGCCATCACCAGTTGCACCAACACCTCCAACCCCTCTGTCATGCTCGCCGCCGGCCTCTTGGCCAAGCGTGCCGTCGAGAAGGGCCTGAAGGTTAACCCGTTGGTCAAATCATCCCTCGCTCCCGGCTCCCGCGTGGTCACCGATTACTTGGAAAAGACCGGCCTCGCGCCTTACCTCGACCAGCTCGGTTTCCAGACGGTCGGCTATGGTTGCACCACCTGTATTGGCAACTCCGGCCCGCTTGATCCTAAAATTGAAGAAGCTGTGGTTAAGAACGACCTGGTCGCCGCCTCCGTGCTCTCGGGTAACCGTAACTTCGAGGCCCGTGTTCACCAAAATATCAAGAGCAACTTCCTTATGTCGCCGCCCTTGGTCGTGGCGTTCGCGCTGGCCGGCCGAGTTGACCTCGACCTGTCGGTAGACCCGATTGGCACAGGAAGCGACGGCGAGCCGGTTTACCTTAAAGACATCTGGCCTTCGCTGCAGGAAGTACGCGACCAGATGCAGGCTGCCCTCAAGCCCGAGGTGTTCCGTAAGCTCTACAGTAATTTCGCCGAGCAAAACCCTAAGTGGAACGAGATCCCGTCCACAACGGGTAACGTGTACACCTTCGACGTGTCCTCCACTTATATCCAAGAGCCTCCGTTCTTCACCGACTTCTCGCTGACCCCCGGCTCGATCAAGGAGATTAAGGGTGCCCGCGTCCTCGGCCTGTTTGGCGACTCGGTCACCACCGACCACATCTCGCCCGCCGGTGCTATTAAGAAGAGCTCGCCCGCTGGCAAGTTCCTCATCGATAACGGGGTCACCTTCGAGGACTTCAATTCCTACGGCAGTCGCCGCGGTAACGACCGCATCATGACCCGTGGCACCTTCGCCAACGTCCGTATCAAGAACCTGATGCTCGGCGGTAAAGAAGGTGGTAACACGATTGGGCCGGATGGCGCCGAGACCTCGATCTACGACGCCTCTATTGCTTACCAAAAGCAGGGCGTTCCGTTGATCGTCATTGCCGGTCAGGAATACGGCACCGGATCCTCGCGTGATTGGGCTGCAAAGGGCACTAACCTACTCGGTGTCAAGGTCGTCGTAGCCCAGAGCTTCGAGCGTATCCACCGTTCCAATCTGGTCGGCATGGGCGTGCTCCCTCTCCAGTTTAAGGAAGGCGTCACCGCTCAGAGCTTAAAGCTCGATGGCTCTGAGACCTACGACGTAGTTGGCCTGACTGCCGCGATCAAGCCCCAGCAAGATCTCACACTACAGGTCACCCGTAAGGACGGCACCGTTGAAAACGTGTCGGTGCGCTGCCGCATCGATACGCCCATCGAGATCGATTATTATCAGCACGGCGGCATTCTGCCTTACGTGTTGCGTCAGATCATCGCCGCCAACTGAGATCGTCGGAGGTCTTGCAAAGGTGTTAACTCGGGGAATAATTCCGAGTTAGCGCCTTTGCGCTGCAGGCGAATCTAGCAACATTCAATCATGGCCGACGTCACTAAGCCTACTTTTCTTGTCGATACCGCTTCCGATCCGGTGGCGATTCGCATCGAAGGGCGCGCCTCGTTTCAGAACAGCCCCTGCCTAAACGAGTTTTTCAATGCTCTTGTAGTGCAGGGTCGAACCCGGTTCGTGATGGATTTCCAGAATTGCACCAGCATGGACAGCACCTTTTTGGGTGTCCTCGCAGGGGCGGCGTTACAGATGCGTAGACTGAAGTCGCCTGGAAGTTTGGTTCTCTGCCGACTGGGTGAGCGCAACCTGGAATTGGTGCGTAATCTGGGGCTGCATCGGCTGCTTACCGTCGATATTGAAACCTCGGGTGTGCGTTCGACCTCGTTCGCTGCGCTGCCGAATATTCCAGTCCAAGGTGAGTTGGAGAATGCCCGTATGGTGTTGGCTGCTCACGAAAACTTAGTGGCCGTTGACGAGGCCAACCGCGCCAAGTTTCAAGACGTTCTTAGCTTTTTAAAGAGCCGCGTACAGCAGGGCTGAGCGCCGCTCGTGTTTTTACTCTTAAGTCCGATCTGTTTGGTCATTAGAAATAAAAAAGCTGCACCTTATCTGTGCAGCTTTTTCGTTCAATAACCGATAAGGGCAGGTTCCTACATATCCAAGCGGGTTAGATTAGGCCGAGTTTCATCTTACCCTCTTCACTGATCATCGACTGGTTCCATGCTGGCTCCCAGGTGATACGTACGTCGGCTGCGGCGACACCGGGGACGAGCAGTATTTTGGTTTTAGCATCTTCGGCGATAGCTGGGCCCATGCCGCAGCCGGGAGCAGTCAACGTCATGGCAACATCCACCTTGTAACCGGCTTCAGGTGCCGTGTTAACCGATACGTCCATAGAGTAAACCAACCCGAGATCGACGATGTTAACCGGGATTTCCGGGTCGTAGACTTTCTTGAGCTGGTCCCAGACGGCTTCGGGATCGGGGGCTCCGTCTGCGAGAGTCGCCGCGTCCACCGTATCGGTGGCGACTTGCTCGCCGATCACATCGGCATCCTTGCCGTCGATACGGTAAAGTCCACTGTCGCCCTGCACCGTGTAGGTTCCACCCAGAACCTGGTGAATGAACACCGTGGTGCCTGCGAACAGCGTGTGTTTATCGCCGCTGGGGATTTGGGTGACGACGACGTCGCGAGTGAGGATGCGGTTTTTATCGGCGGACATAAGGATTTAGAGCGCGAATGAGTGGGTTTTGACTGTTCAGTGGCGCGAGGATTGACACGCCGAGCCAGACGACAAGCAGTTTGCGCGGGTTGTCACACGGCTTAGGTAAAATCACTAGGGCGTGCGCTATGCTTTAAGTAGTTAAATTGCTAATCCTTCATGGGCGTGAAGAAATCCATGATTGAACCCGTTGTACTGAGGTGCTCTGTAATACTGCATGGTGCCTCTCGCTTCCTGCATTCGCCGCCTTGCTGTTGCACGGGGCTTCATGCTCACGGTTACCTTGGTCCCAGTGCTCAATCAGGCGTTTGCCGAAACGCCGATCAATTGGGGTAAAGATAACCCCTACCAGTCTGTGGTGACCCACTGGCTCTCTCTGCCGAGCGAGCAGCGAGATGCCATTGAAAGTTGGGCGGAGCCATTTGAGGCGAACAAGGCGGCCACCATGAAACTCTCCGCTCAGCAGGAGCAAATTGTGGCCGATCTCACTTCGGCTGTTCGGTTAGCTGCCCAGGATACACGAGAGGCGAAGTGGTTAATGACCTTAAGTCCTACGGATCCGGATAACCCTGCAGCCTTATCGCCAGCCTATCTTTCCCCGATGAGGCAGTTGGGGCAAATCACACTTCAATCGGCGGCTACGGCATCCCCCGCCGAAGCGATTAATAATTACTTGGCCGTCACCCAAATGGGCCGACAATTACGCCAAAATCCTACGTTTATTATTAAACAACTTTGTGGGCTTTCCCTCGAGGCAAAATCGACACAGGCAATGGTCGAGCGACTGAACGAGTTTTCCGTTGCCGACTTGGATCGTTTGACTAACGCGCGAGCTCGTTTGAAGCCCGTGCCTTCCCTTGAGACTATTTTCCGCGAGGGCGAACGGAATCAGTTTTTTACCCGCTACTGGACCGGGTAATCGGCCCAGGTTTGGCAGTAGTTTTAGCTGTAAAAGCTCGATTGGAAATGGGGGGATCTGCGGCTGTCGAGGATGAGGTCGTAACCAGTTTGCGACTTAGCGGTGTCATAACCGGAAGTGAAAACTTGATCGGTCTTGAACGGACGCAGGATGGAACCAGCTTTTGGGTAAGGGAAGGTCAGACGGTGCAGGGAGTTACACTTCAATCCATAGATCGAATGCGTAAATTGGCCTATATCCGGATAGGTGAGGCGAATGCCGTGGTGCAGTTGGCGTCCAAACAAGTACTGATTTGCCGGCCCGGAGGAGATGCGAAGCGGCTGCGGGAGTTCATAGGCGAGGAGGGGCGCGCGGAAAGCGAGTTCGAGGCTCAAATAACTCAACTTGTAAGTGCCTATCCGAATGGGCTCGCAGGTTATCTGGATTACCTGCGCTTAGAGTATGATAAGGGCCTTAACCAGGCCGTGCAGGATGCGGATCAACTCAAGGTGCCCACGGAGAAGCCCAGTTTGGTCGCTAAGGATGATATTTTCCTGCCTGATATGGTCCCCATTTTTGGCCAGTTCGGACGCATAATCAACAGCGGGAATTTGAATGAGTTTTTGATGGATGCGGCTTTGGTGGTAAGGCGCCAGGAGTTGGCCGGACTCCCGTTGGAGCCGCCCCTCGATCCTTGGGCCGCCGATGGGGCACGGCTGAAACTGGAGCGGGGGACTGACGGTCGCCTTAACTTAAGTTCGGTTTACGAAAAAAAAGCGGGAGCGACGTAAGCGCTGCCGTTGGGGGCACCTATTAATCCAAAAATCAACGAGTGAAGTGAACTGAAGACCGACGCATCAAACAGTCCCATGGGCGCCCGAAGACGGCTGAACCGAGAAACTTCGCCCCAATTGGTTTGAGTGGGGCCACAAGGGATAAATTGAGCTCGTTGCCTCATAGCGGTGACGGATCTTGCTGCTTGTCGTTCGTTGGAAAAGCCAACGAATCAAAAGTAATCGACCACCTCTGGGGCTTAGTTGCGGGATGCACCCCATGGCATGGACTACGATCTGATGGCATCGTTACGGCACCCGCAAGTCGCCCCATGCGGAGCCGCAGTCGATCAACTTTTTTTATATAAAACCCCCATGAATGCGAATATGACCCTTTCAGATAATCACCTGCAGACCTACAATCGTCTTTTTCAGCATCCTACCTTATATAATATTGGATGGCGCGAGGTGACTGCCATGCTACGAGATCTCTGCCACGTTGAAGAAAAACCAAATGGTAGTCTTCGGTTCACCCGTCGTGGCCAGACGCTGGTTCTGAGGACGCACCTGACCAAAGAGGTGAGCGATATCTCTGAACTCAATGCCTTGAGGGATTTCCTTCTGATAACGGAATCAGAACAGCCGGGAAAGGGCGAAGCCACGACGCATTGGGTCCTCGTGATTGATCACCATCAGGCCCGTGTCTTTAATTCTGACCTGCAAGGCACCCAAGCCCTGCAGATTCAACCGCCGCAAACCACGGACCACTTCCGTCATACGGCTGATTCGATCGACTTTTCGCATAGCTGGGAGCCGCACGGGCAGAACGCCTTTTTCGCTACTGTAGCACAATCGCTAAAAATAGCCGAAAACGTTCTTGTTCTAGGGACTGGGACAGGCACGTCCAGTTGCATGCATCAATTTGTCGGCTGGGTGAAATCGCACCATCCGGATCTGGCGGGGCGCATCCTTGGTACGCTCACGGTCAATGAGCACCATATGAGCGATGACCAGCTTCTCGGTGTGGCGCGTAATTTTTTCTCTAAGCAGCATGTGGCTTAGTCACGGATTAGCGTTATAGCCTATACTCTCTTACACTTTTGACTGCTCAGCTTTATTTGCGGCGCTGCGCTTGTTACGGGAGAACCACGTCAGCGCAGCATCGCGATCGACGGTGATTTGCGCGCGAAGGGAGTCCACGCTGTCAAAGCGCTGTTCTGGCCGCAAAAAACTGAGCCATTCGATGAGCAACTCGTTTCCTGCGCCAAAAGGGCAGGGTGCGAGTAAGTGGATTTCGAGCCGTGGAATAGTGGCGTTTTCTACGGTTGGGCGGAGGCCATAGTTGGCTACCGCAGGAAGTGAGGTTGCGGTTTTGGGGCCGGATACGCGTACCGTATAAACTCCAAATCGAGGGCGCAGGTCGGGCTCCCACACTACGTTGAGGGTAGGGAATCCTAGTTTTCGGCCCAGTTGCTTGCCCGGTGCCACCACCCCTTCGGCGAAGTAGGCGTAACCCAGGAGCGCATTAGCCTCCTCCAAGCGCCCTTCGACAAGGTAGTTGCGGATACGCGTACTGCTGATGGGGTCCTCGTTCTGATTAATTCTTGGGGCGCTGACTACGTTGATACCTAAGTCGCGAGCGGTTTGCACCAGTAGGTGGATATCGCCATGTCGGCCTTTCCCGAAGCGCCAGTTTTCCCCCACATAAATCGTGGTGAGGTTAGGCAGTGCACGTTTTAGGCTGGGCAGGAAATCATTCGCCTCGATGCTCGCAAACGCCCGGTCGAACTGCTGGGTGATGACCGCGTCGACGCCGAGACGTGCCAATTGCCGGTTTTTGAGTGCCGGCGTCATGATGAGTTGTACAGGGGATTCCGGTCGGAATAATCGGCTTGGATGCGGCCAAAAAGTGAGCACCGCCGCGACCCCTCCGCTGCGACGGGCTGAAAGTACTGCCGACTCGATTACCGCGTGGTGCCCTAAATGCACGCCGTCGAACATGCCGATTGCTAAGTGAAGCGGGCCGTGGGGGAGCTCGGTAGCGGCTTCTTCGATTGAGGTATAGCAGCGGGTGGGCACAGCGAAACAGCGGTTTCGGAAAGTAACCGGCAAAAGCGCCGGTGCTGTTGGGGTTTAACCAAAGGCCACGCTTGGCGCGGCTTCGTAGGCGGGAACGAGGACTTGATCGATTTCGGCAGGGGTCATTTTTTGGAGCTGCTCGAGCGTAACGGCCCGTGATACATTAAGCGTCCCCGAGGAAATTCGGCGCAATGCCCTTAAGTGGGCACCGCAGCCGAGTCGTAGGCCGAGGTCATGGGCGAGGGTACGTACATAGGTTCCCTTGGTACAAAGGACGCGGAAATCGATTTCGGGAGAGGCCCAGCGAGTGACTTCGTAGTTCATCACCCGGATGAAGCGTGGTTCGCGTTCCACTTCCTCACCCGCTCGGGCGCTTTTATAAAGGGGCTTTCCGGCGATCTTGATGGCGGAAAACATCGGTGGAATCTGGTATTGGTCGCCGAGAAATCCAGCGAGTGCCTTGCGTACGTCGTCTTCAGTGAGCAGGGGCACAGGCGTAGTGGTGAGTATGTCGCCCTCGGCATCCTGAGTGTTGGTCACCTTACCCAACTCGATGGTCCCCGTGTATTCCTTTTCCACGCTCATCAGGTACTGCGACAGGCGAGTGGCTTTCCCTACCAGCATCACCAATAGACCGGTAGCCATTGGGTCGAGGGTTCCGGCATGACCAATACGCTTCATTTTGAGGATGCCGCGTAGCCGAGCGACCACGTCGTGCGAGGTGTGTGCGCCGGGCTTGTCTATCAGGAGCACGCCATCAAATTCTTTGTTAGGTGCGAGCATCAGAGTGATTTCCGCTTAAGTTCATCCACGGCAGCGATCTGTTCGCTTAGTACGGCGACAAGGTGGGCGCGAAAAAAGTCTACCGCAATGTTGGTTTGATTGAGCCCTGCCGCGCAGGCATGGCCACCGCCGTTAAAGTGGGACGCGATCATGTCCATGCGATAAACGGGGTCTTTGGCCCGCAGGCTGGCTTTGATTGATCCAGCCTGTTCTTCAATTAGCACACCGATATCCACGCCTTCGATGGAGCGGGCGTAATCAACCAGCCCCTCGGCGTCCTCTTGGCTGGTGCCTGTAGCTGCATAAATGCCATCGGGTAGACTCCCGATACATACGCGGCCACCGCATTCGTAGCGGAGTGAAGCTAGAAAACGTTGAAGCAGATCAAGTTTACCCGGGGTTTCACGTTCATAGAGCTCAGAGGCAGCTGCCGCAGGTTGAGCACCTCGAGCCATCAACTCGCCAACGATCAGGAACGTGCGCCGTGAGGTTGAATTGAAGCGAAACTGGCCGGTGTCGGTGGCAATGCCAGCGTAGAGCGACTGGGCGGCTTGAGCGTCAATCGGCAGGTGGTGATCAATAAAAAGTCCGGCAAGGATTTCGGCCGTTGCGGCTGACCCTACGTCGATGAAGTTATGCGCAGCGAACCCGTCATTGGAGAGGTGGTGATCGATGTTGGCAAACGGAGCCGGGAAACGCGTTTTGAATTTTTCACCAGCCCGACTTTGATCTGCGCAATCGACGTAAATCGCAGTGAGTTCCCCGGCAGGGAGGCCATCGAAACGCACCAAGGGCGTATCGCCCACTGCAAACAGAATACGGCGAGGGGTGGGATCGGGGTTGGCGCAGATCGCGTCTATGCCCAAAGCGCGCAGCACGCGTGTGAGTGCTACCTGCGAGCCGATGCAGTCTCCATCAGGGCGAGCGTGCGAGACCACCACTACCCGTTTATTTTCCAACGCACGTAGCAAGGCCGCGAAGCGGTCGTAGAACTCAGGATAAATCAACTCCACGCGTTACTCCTTGCCCGCAGGCGGAGGTTGAGCGGCATTTCGGGCCTTGTCCTGCGCCGCAATATCATCGAGCACCGAGAGGATACGATTACCTCGGTCGGTAGAAACATCCATTAAATAGGTGAAGTGCGGCATGTGCTTAAGCACAATACGACGTCCCAATTCGAAGCGGAAATCCTTGGAGTTATGCTTGAGCCAGCGAAGGCATTTCTCGGTCTCCTCCTCATCTCCGGTCACCGCCACGAAGACACGGGCTTCGTGAAGATCGGGCGAGACTTGAACGCCGGTCAGAGTGATCGCCACCGCCTCGTCTTTATAGATGGTGCGCAGGATGGCGCTTAGCTCTCGCTGCAAGAGCTCGTTAACACGAAGGGTGCGAGTGGACATTTTTTAAAGTGAGCGACTCGCGGGTTTCTCGCGAGTCGCATCGGGCAATCAGAGCGAAGCGCGAACCTTGGTGATCTCGTAGCACTCGATGACGTCACCGGGCTCATAGCCGTTGAAATCAGCCAGTTTGATGCCGCATTCAATGCCGGCGCGCACTTCTGTGGCGTCGTCTTTGAAACGCTTAAGCGTGGTGACTTTGCCTTCGAAAATAATCTCCTTCTTGCGGCGTAGACGGGCCGAGGCGTTGCGCGTGATCTTGCCTTCGGTGACCAAGCAGCCGGCCACAAAACCCTTGGCGAGCGGGAATGTCGCACGCACTTCAGCGGCACCGGTTTTGGTTTCCTTGAGGTCGGGGTCGAGCAGGTCGGCCATCATTTCGCGAGCCTTGTCAGCCAACTCATAGATAATGCCATAGGTCTCGATGCGCACGCCGTGGTGTTTAGCAACGGGTGTGACGCCGTTTTCGAGTTTGGTGTTAAAGCCCACCACGACAGCACCGGCGGCACTGGCCATAAGAACGTCTGTCTTGGAAACCAAGCCGACGTCGACAGAAACGATTTCAAGGGAAACCTTGTTGCTCTTGATGTTTTCAAGGACATTTCGCACGGCCTCAGTAGATCCGAACACATCGGTCTTGATGATCAGCTTTAGCACCTTGGCCTGGGTCGCTGCGATGTTAGCGAAGAGGCTCTCGACGGAGACTTCCTTTGGCGCGGCATCCGACTGACCCGTGGTCTTGCGAATGAGGTGTTCGGCCTCTTCGGCCAACTGTTCGGCTTCACGTGCATTTTTGGTCGAACGGAACTCGGCACCGCTATCGGGCGCTCCGGACCAGCCGATTACTCGAACCGGCGTCGCAGGTGGGGCCTCTTTGAGGTTTTTGCCGGCGTCATCAAACATGGCGCGCACCTTTGCCCAGTGCGGACCACACACGATGGAATCACCAACACGCAGAGTTCCGCGTTGGACAATAACCGTAGCGAGTGGTCCACGACCAACCTCGATCTGGGACTCGATAATGATGCCCGAGGGCTCGGTTTTCGGATTAGCCCTGAGTTCAAGCACGTCGGCTTGGAGCAAAATCATATCCAAGAGATCGCTAATGCCGGTGCCTTTGAGAGCGGATACCGGCACGGTAACGGTCTCGCCACCCCAATCTTCGGGGGCGATGTTACGCTCCTGCATCTGCTGTTTGACGCGCTCGATGTTAGCACCACGCGCATCCATTTTATTGACGGCAACCATGAGGGTTACACCGGCATTTTGGGCGTGTTTAAGCGCTTCGTCAGTCTGAGGCATGAAACCGTCGTCAGCTGCAACCACGAGAACGGCGATGTCGGTGACATCAGCACCACGGGCGCGCATTTTGCTGAAAGCCGCGTGACCAGGCGTGTCGAGGAAGGTGATCTTCTTACCTGCATGCTCGATCTGGTAGGCACCAATATGCTGGGTGATACCGCCGGCTTCACCAGCGCAGACGTCGGCCTTACGGATCGCGTCCAGCAGCGAGGTTTTACCATGGTCAACGTGACCCAAAATACAAACGACAGGCGGGCGAGGGGCAAGATTCTGGACCTCGGCCTCGGCGGCGGCCTTCTCCTTGTGGTGCGCTTTTTCCTTGGCGGTTTGCTGGATCTGCTGCGCGGCTTCACCGCGATGCTTGATCTCAAGCATGAAGCCATGTTTTGCGGCCACCTTTACGGCCACCGACTCATCAATCGCCTGATTCATGGAGGAGAAAATCCCCATTTCCATGAGTTCTGAGATGAGCTTAAAGGGCTTCATGCTCAAGGCGGTCGCGAAATCACGTACGATGATAGGCGGCTTAAGATGGATAATCTTTATGTCGCCTTCCGTGGTGATGGTGACGGTTTGGGCTGGGGGAGTGGCACGCATTCCGGGGTTACCGGGAGCCGACACGATGGCGGGAGCTGGACGGGGTGCACCCGGAAGCGGCATGGGGGCGCGGGGAGCCGAAACGGGGGCGGACACAACCGGAGCCGGACGGGCGACTTGAGCGGGTAATACAGGAGCTGGACGTGGTGCCGATGCAAAGGCGGGTGCCGCGTGGGTGGCAACTACAGGAGGGCGCAGTGGTGCGTGAGC
>Ga0209107_10001432_pt1 | contig 13375 bp, 15 predicted proteins | sample LakErihyJuly2011_2_FD_187460 | JGI IMG/M metagenome (GOLD analysis project Ga0209107, IMG submission 187460) | Freshwater microbial communities from dead zone in Lake Erie, Canada - CCB hypolimnion July 2011 (SPAdes) (version 2) | ecosystem: Environmental > Aquatic > Freshwater > Lentic >... | reverse complement strand
AAAAAAAAAATTTCATAAATTATGCAACGTTTATAAATTTTTAAAATAAAATTTAAAATAAAAAAAAGATATTTATAAGTTTGCAACGATTATAAATTAATTTTTATTGAATTATTAAATTAGTATGAAATCATACAGAGCAGACTATCAGGCTTCGCTTGCAGCTAAATTCAAGCTCCAAGTTCCGAAATTCAGATATCGAGAATTATCAAGGGAATTCACATAGTAAAATGATCAAATAGCTGACTACGATAAAATTTCATCTCTTTTGGATTCTTCAATAATTAGCTAATAAAGAAAAAATTTTTTACCTAAAATTGAGAAAACAAAAAGATCAATAACCTTAGAATAAAATATAAAAGACTTACCTAAAAAAAGATCAATAACCTTAGAATAAGAGCCAAACCAATTGAACCAAATTAAGACAACAAAAGGAGATTCGAAAACTTTTTCATAGATTCTCCGCAATAATAATGATACAAAAAATAAGACAATAAAAGGAGATTCGAAAACTTTTTCATAGATCCTCCGCAATAATAATGATACATACCAGGAGCCACTTGAAAACAGTGATTTATTCAACAATATAATGCTCACTGATGTAAAATTATGAACTGATTGTTTTGACAAAAATAATCAGTCCAATAATTTAGAAACTAGAAAATCAATATAAATTCAGCAATCATCTATCTAATCAGATAGTAATAAATCAGACATTTACCAATAATTACAAAAAAAGAAAATTAAAAGAAATGGTAAATTTCATATAAGTACCGAATAAAAAGTTTTTACTGAACCACCCTCATTTTACACAATGAAACACTAAAAGAGATGGGATCATAATTTTTCAATGTAGGAGAATATACAAAATTCGGATAGAATGTTTGAAATAATGGGGTAAAATACAAATAAAAATCTAAAAAACTATGATTGCTATTAGGAAGAATATACCCCCCAATAATGGGTTTAAAAATGTCTCAGCAGTGACGGCCCCCACGCAACTTGTCCAATCTACATTAATGCTACATACATATGGGCATAGGTCTGGGTAATCGACTACAATTAAAAAAATGAAAAATTCATTATAAAATTACAAAACGGGTAAGTTAAGGAAGTGACCCGCTTGTCCCTAATCTTCAACGAAGAAGATATAAAAAAATTTAAAGAAAGAGTTGAAATAGCTAAATATCTGCATAATAACGCCCAGGAGGAATTGAGATTCGTGAAATTCGTCGAAAATGTTCCTTAAAATTTATTCGGGAATTTGACAGATAAAATACGGACTAGTATATCCAACAAATTGTACACCTTGAAAAGAAATAAACCGAGTAAGCAGACGCAGAGTGAGTAGTTATTGATGCAGGACGTCGAGAGGGAATATCTTTTATTTCAAAAAAAGAACCATGTGATTACCTAAATGGGTCTAATTGAGTATATGAAAACCTGGGAACCTAACCGTATAAGGAATAGGTATGAGGCTAAATCTTATCGCTGTATGGGCAACATCGTATAATTTGACTACTCATTCAATTTACTCAAATAACACCTCAGTCCAGTCATATTATTCAACCAAACGAATTTAATCAAAACTTTTTTATCAATCGCTGCAAGATAGTACACATTCAAGTACGTTCAATTATTCAATTATAAATTCGTACATGAGAACCTGCCAATAACTATCTAAGACTATGAAAACAAATAAATTTAATTCCATAATCATGTTCTGAAAAGTATACAGATACAGTTCAGGTAATTCATAAGGGATGAAGTACAGGATAAATTGAGGGACACTTATAATTTTTACTAGTCAGAAGTTGAAGAGTATTAAAAGTCCGAGCTGAAAAGAGTGATTAAATTAGTTGATAATCATTTCAATACCTTCCTTAGGGAGTCAGTTTTTACCCAAAACATTAATGAATATGTTGAATTTATCAGAAGTTTCCTCCCCCCCTAAGACCTATCTGAAGGTATCTGGACAATTAAAAAATAACCTCTTATATAATTAAATTTGCTGGTTCTTTAATCGACAATAAAATTTAAATAAAAGAAAGTAAAAAAGAATAAAGATGGTGGCGAGTAAATTGAAGAGCCCGAACCAATGTCAAATCAACAACTCATCTATCTAGAACCTTCTATATAATAGATTAAAGGTATCGTTCTAGGGTTGTTGGAGAAATTGGCTCAAACCACCAATTCTATAAATTATATGGAAAAAGATTTACTCCCACTAATTGAATTGCAGTAATTTCCTGCATATGCAGTTGAATTCTCTAACTAGGAGATCCAAATCGGAGTACAAAAAATCCTTACCTACTTAGAAATTGGCCTTGAATAACCTCTAAAAATAGTAGATGATTTTAATAAATATAATTTCTTGCTTGAAGAGGAAATCCAGAACGTGTTTAAACTTCTATTCGGGAAATAGAAGGACATCCAGATAGTTACCATAGACGTATAAGCTGTGAGGGAAAAACTATACGAGTATAAAAGAGCGATCTAGGAGATATAAAATCTCTGCATAGACGAAAAAAATATCTACCTCTTCTAGGTAAGAACAAAACACGTGAAACAACATATAATCAGCAAAGCCAATGAGTTGATATAACATATTCTGTAGAAACTGAGTGAGATTGTCGTGGAAAATACCGAGCAGATCACTGACGCCTACACATAGATTATATCTGCTCTATAGATCTTTCCGAGAGATGAGAAGTAATTAGTGGAGCTGCAACATAATGTGTAAGAAAATGCAGCTAATTTGTCCAAAATTAAGTAAGAAATGAATTTCATAATGAAATTTTATGAAATTCTTGATGATTACTGGTTTGTATTGCCTGATGATAAGCAATTAGCTTACTGGGTGTTATATAGCAAACCTATGGAGGTGTTGGTAGCAATTAATGAAGCGTCAAGAAACATCACTTCCCAGGAGGAAAGATTTCTCCATAATCTAGACAGAGAAAAAAATGATTTTTGTGCTGAATTAAAGCAACTTTACAAGGAATTTGCAGTAATCAAAAAGTTTTCGGATCACAAAAATCTTAAAGTCAACTCATCTGAAGCGTCTCTATTCATGGACAAATATGAAAAAGCAGTATAGAGAGTGTTGAATTTTAATGATAGGGAAACGATCTTCAAACAAAATTCATCGATTTATGTAGATTTAGACTAACTCTTACCTTTATTTACACCTTATTATAACCTTTGGATGCAGGGCATGGAGTTCGATCAACATTATTTCGAATGGATGAGTGGTCCTTTCTTATAAATGAACTACGCTGATGTCGAGAAAAAAGTCTTCAAGACATATCAAAAATAAATCGTTATAACAATAAGGAAATTCGAAGAACTCAACGACGACAATGCATTGGGTGTAGCTAATGAAGTCAAGTTACAAATCGATAAGTTTATTTCAATTATGTGGATAATTGAGTTTCTTACCACTGAGGCGATGAACAATCCTAGAAGATCAGCACCTCACTGGAAAGAGCTTTTCAGAGAGACTTAGATAGCTAATATAGAACCTAACGACGACATGACTCTTACAGTCCTAATAAATTCCGGGGTTACTGCCTTTAGAGACACAATTGAGGAAATCTCTAAAAAGGCTGAAAAATAATGGAATATTGAAAAAAAAATGAAAGAAATCGAAGAAATTGTGAAGCTATAAAACATTGACTTGATGCTTTTCAAACAAACTGGAACCTATGTCTTGAAATCCATAGATGAAGTGTAGTAAATCTTAGACGATCAATTGAATATTATGATGATGATGAAAGGTTCTCCTTACATTAAACCCCTTATTAAGTAAGCAAACACTCTTGAGTAGAGGATTATTTGTATTCAGGATACGATCGAAGAAATGATGAAATGCTAGAGAGGTTGGATGTACCTTGAACCTATATTCATCTCTGACGATATAAAAAAGAAACTACCTATGGAATAACGAATTTTTGAAAGAATTGACGGTTTTTGGAGAGAAACTATGCATATTTTTAGCAAAGATCCTAGTATATGGGATAACATCGATTCCGAACGTATGAAAAATGATTTATTGGGGTATAATAGATCACTAGACGTCATCCAGAAGTCTCTGTCAGATTATCTTGAGACCAAAAGACGATATTTCCCACGTTTCTATTTTCTTTCGGATGAAGAACTTTTAGAGATTCTAGCCGACACAAAGGATCCGCTAAAGGTCCAGAAACATATTAATAAATGTTTTGAGGCCATAAATTTGTTGGATTTCACAGAAAAATAAACAATAAAAGGTATGATATCAGCTGAAAAAGAAAATGTTCTTTTTATAAAAGAGATTGATGTCAATGAGGGAGACAGGAAGGGTAACGTCGAGATCTGGTTAGTTGACATCGAGAAAATGATGATTGAAACTCTTATAAAGAAAACTAGAGACTGCGGGCTTGATATAGAGACAAAAAGAACTGAGTGGGTACAGAACTGGCCAGCCTAAATCCTTTTATCTGTTAACATGGCAAGATGGACTAACGGGTCTGAGGTAGCCATCCAAAATTCGAAACTCGGACAAAGGTCTCATACTGATATTTTCCTTAACCAGTTTCTAAATATATAAGAATATCTAGTTTATCTTGAAGCTTAACAGCAGGACATCGTCAACCTAGTGAGATAGGATCTTAAAGATTTAGTTAGAATGACACTGGGTGCCATCATTGTACTAGATGTGCATGCCAAAGATGTTATCACCGAATTGTTAGTCAAGGATATCAGAGACATGGATAATTTTATGTGGATCTCTTAACTGAGATATTACTGGTAAGAGGATAGAAAAGAGCCAATGATGTGGGTCAAGATGATAAATGCGGTTATTTAGTATGGGTTTGAGTATCTAGGCAACTCTACTAGATTAGTCATCACACCCCTTACAGATAGGTGCTATCGAACACTTATGGGAGCAAAGCACCTATAATACGGTGGGGCTCCCGAGGGGCCAGCAGGAACAGGAAAGACTGAAACTACTAAGGATCTGGCAAAAGCTCTTGCAGTGCAATGTGTTGTCTTCAATTGTTCAGATGGATTAAATTATCTGGCAATGAGGAAATTTTTCAAAGGTTTGGCTTCTAGCGGAGCATGGTGCTGTTTCGATGAGTTTAACAGAATCAATCTTGAAGTATTGTCCGTTATAGCCCAACAGGTCCTCAGTATCTACACTGCGGTTAAGGAGAAGAAGAAAAATTTTGTATTTGATGATGATGAGATCGCCTTAGTTCTATCATGCCATATAAACATAACTATGAATCCTGGTTACGCAGGGAGGTCGGACTTACCAGATAATCTAAAGGCTCTTTTTAGACCGTGTGCTATGATGGTTCCTGATTACGCTTTGATATCAGAAATCTATTTGTCCTCTGTTGGATTTTCCGATGCTAGAAACCTAGCTAGAAAAATTGTTGCGTCGTTGAGGCTATCTTCTGAACAACTTTCATCCTAAGACCACTATGATTTTGGAATGCGAGCTCTGAAGGCAATTTTAACAGCGGCTGGTTATTTGAAGCGATCAATGGCTGGAGAGATTGAGGATATAGTTTGTCTAAGAGCTTTGATGGATGTAAATATACCTAAATTCACTATTAATGATGTACCCTTGTTTCTATCTATAACAAGTGATCTATTCCCAGGGTTAAAACAACCTGAAATAGATTACGGAAAATTACTATAGTCATTAATCGAAAGTTGTCAAGAAAAAAAATTTTAGCTAAAGCAAAATTTCTTGTAAAAATGTATTTAGTTGTATGACACTATTCGTGTAAGGCATGGGTTAATGGTGGTAGGTGCTGCTTTCAGTGGAAAATCCTCAGTTATAGAAGCTCTTAGATCAGCAATGAGCAGACTTAAAGGAACAGAGAATTTTGTTAACTGTGCAGCCATTAAATTAAACCCCAAAAGCATCACAAGTGATTAACTGTATGGAAGATTAGATCCGGACACAAAGGCATGGACTGATGGAATAGCAGCAATAATCATGAGAAATGCAGCCTCTGACAATAATAACCCAGAGAGGAAATGGATTCTCTTCGATGGACCTGTTGATGCCATCTGGATAGAAAATATGAACACAGTACTTGATGATAATAAAAAATTATGCTTGACAAGTGGTGAGATTATCAAGTTGTCCAATCAAATGACTATGATGTTTGAAGTTGAGGATTTAGCGGTCGCATCTCCAGCAACTGTGTCCAGGTGTGGCATGGTCTTCCAGGAAACTTAATTGCTAGGTTGGATCGTTCTTATATAGTCCTATTGTTAGAGCATATCTAACACCCTAAGCCCCTACAAACAGCATCTCGAGAATTATTTAGTTTGGATAAGTGACAATACGCTAGCCTGGTGCTAAAAACACGCTAAATTCTTAGTCCACAAATCCGAGATGAACATGATTTGTTCACTCCTTAAAATAGTCTAAACATTCATTGTAAACTATGAATAGGAAGGTGTCAAATTGCCTAAAGATATCGAAGAGATCCTCAATCAGATTATTTTATTCAGCACAATTTGGAGCATTGGGGCAGCTATTGATGAGAACTCTAGGAAGACATTCTCAGACTATATCCTACATCTCGTAACTGCAAACGCTGAGATACCTAAGATATATAAGACTGAACTCTACCTCCTATATCCATTTAAACCTTTAGCAATAGTCCATAAAATTCCAGAAAAAACTAATATTTTTGAAGTGATATTCGTTCCTGAAAAAAGTATGTGGCTTAATTGGTCATAAACAATTGATAGATATTTTGTAACTAAAGGTGGAGAATTCAACAAAATAATAGTGCCGACCATAGACACCATAAGGAATAATTATTTTGTCCACAGGTGCGTTAAGAATAAGTACCACCTTCTGCTTTGTGGTCCTACCGGAACAGGTAAGACTGCTAATATCATCAACGAGATAAATAAAAATTATTTCAATGCTTAGTACACTAACCTATGTACCTCTTTTTCTGGACAGACTAAGGTCAATTAGGTTCAGAGATTGATTGATAGTAAGCTGTCTACAAGAAGGAGGAAAGGATATTATGGTCCTGAGGAAGGTAAAAGACATATAGTTATTTTTGTTGATGATGTTAATATGCCAACGAAGGAGGTTTTCGGCGCATAGCCTCCTATTGAGTTACTTAGATAGTGGCAGGATCATGGCGGATGGTATGATCTTGACACAAAAGATTGGAAGTATTTGTAGGATATTGTTTTCCTGACTGCCATGCTACCAAGTGGTACGTAAGTTACAATGCGTTATTTAAGACATTTTTTCCTTCTTTATGTGCCTCCATTCGAAGCAGATAGTATGACCAATATCTTTTCAAATATTCTCGACTGGTTCTTCATTAACCTGTAGAAAGAACCCACTAAAGCGATTAGAAATCTATCAGATACTATCATTAGATCCACGATTCAGATATATAATTAGATTCAGAACTCTACAGAACTTCTCCCCACCCCTGCCAAATCACATTATATTTATAATCTTAGAGATATAAGTAAGGTATTTTAAGGAATCAGTAAAGCAACTATAAAGTCATTTAACAGTGATAATGATTTTATTAAGCTCTGGGCAAATGAATGTGAAAGAGTTTTTAAGGATAGACTTATCAATGATGAGGATTAGGACATCTTTTCAACTATTTTGAAAAAAATTATTAGCTAAAACTTTAAAAAAGAATGGGATGATTTGGTATAAGTCCAACCCTTAATGTGGGCTTCATTTGTCCCAGGAATGTTTGATGGGAATGTGATTCGGGATGTTTATTGCGAAGTAACAGATAGGGAGTTGCTTAAGACTAATTGTCTGGGGTTCCTCGATCAATACAATCAAATCTATTCTTCTAATAGAATGAATTTGGTTCTCTTTGTGAGCGCTCTTGGTCATTTAGTGAAGATAGTTCGTATAATAACCACTTCATTGGGTCATGCACTGTTGGTAGGTGTCGGTGGTAGTGGAAGGAAATCTTTGGCAACATTAAGCACTTTCATAGCCTTTTAAACTGAGACCTTTTAAATAGATCAAAAAACATGGTCCGAGGATTTAATTAAAGTTTTTAAACTTTCAGGATTAGATGAATGCACTTAGTAAGTTCTATTGTTCAGTGATACATAAATTTCAAAGGAAAGCTATCTAGAAGATATCTGTAATATTCTTAATAAAGGGGAAGTCCCCAATCTGTTCACACCTGAAGAAAAAGCCAAACTAATGGAAGATATATCAAAACCAGGAACCCCTAATGAAAAGTATCTATTCTTTATTGGCGAATGCAAGAAAAATCTTCATTTGGTTCTCACATTTTCTCCTGTTGGAGAGTCCTTCAGGCGAAGATTGAGGACGTTCCCAACTCTCGTAAACTGTACAACTATCGATTGGTTCCTACCCTGGCCTTAAGATGCTCTAAGAAGTACTGCTAATAATCATTTTATAAAAACTATGAATTTAAATGACGAGGATATGCGAAATAAACTAGTGGAGATAGCTGTGGATATGTAACTTAGAATAACAAATCTATCAAAGAGATACCTCGATGAATTAAGAAGATATTACTATGTGACCCCTACATCTTACCTAGAACTTCTTGCAATTTTTAATAAAATCCTCACAGAGAGAACATAAGATGTGAATAATTAGATAACTAGATATGAGTCCGGCGTAAAAAAAATTTAAGAAACTGAAGTATCTGTGGCAGTAATGTAAAAAGAACTTGAAGAATTACAGCCTCAGCTAATCATAAAAACTAAAGAAAATCTGGAGATGCTAGCCATTTTGTAAGTCAAATAAAAGGAAGCTGATGTAGAGAGAGAAGTCTGCGAGGCAGATGCCAAAGACTGCGCGATTATCAAAGATGAAGCAAACAAATTGAGTTCAGAATGCTAGACAGAGCTTGATAAGGTTATTCCCCTTTTATTGGAAGCTGCTTCAGCCTTAGATAATATCACTAAGGATGATATGAATACCCTGAAGTCATTTGTTGCGCCTCCTGTGTCCGCAGCTTTGGTGATGGAAGGATTATGTTACGCATTTGATGAAGATAAGAATGTAAAGTGGATTCCTAAACCTGAAGGAAAACCTGGAGAAAAAATTTAAGAATTCTGGGATTATTCAAAAAAAAAACTGTTGAATGATAAGCTTATAAAAAGAGTAAAAGACTTTAAAGAAGACCAAATCCTTGCAATCAGTGAAAAAAATGTTGAAAAATTGAAACATTTTGTTAAAAATCCCCTCTTCGAAAAAGAGAAAGTGTTTAATGCATCCAAAGCTGCGGGAAACCTCTCTCTCTGGGTCAGAGCAGTAGTTGATACATATTTCGCTCTACTAGTTGTCAATCCTAAGAAGGCAGAACTTAAAATTGCAGAAGCAAAGCTCAAAGAAGCAGAGGAGCTTTTACAATAAAAAAAGGATACACTTTAAGGAGTGATGGATTTGCTAGCCTAACTGCAAGCGGAATACGACTAAGCTCGTCAAGAGAAGGAGAATCTCGAAGCTAAAGTGAAGAAATGCTAGGTACAGATCGAGAGGGCGGACAAGCTTATCTCTGGACTCGCAGGGGAGAAAGTGGCATGGGGTAATAAGTCTATCAAGTTTAGGAAGGACACCCTGAGCACGACTGGTGATTCCCTACTCTCAAGTGGAATAATTGCCTACTTAGGTGCCTTCCCTATCCAATACAGAGACTAGACCATAAGTTAGTGGAGAGATTTATTAACAACTCTGAAAATCACTTACTCGCCAGACTTTAGCTTGTAAAATATTCTTTCGGATCCCATAACCATAGGACAGTGGTGTAACAACTTTAAACTTCCCAATGACTCCTTTAGCATAGACAATGCTATTATATTGAAGAATAGTTCTCGATGGCCTCTTATGATAGACCCTTAAACTTAGGCTAACACATGGATTAAAAAATCCCAAGCCAGTCGTAATATTAAGATACTCAGACCTTCTTAATCATATAATGAATTGAACTTATAACTATAGTCCTGCATTTAATTTGGCTTTCCTGTCATATTGGAGAATGTCGGTGAGGAGATTGACTAAATATTTGAACCTGTTTTATAGAAAAAATTGATTAAATAATAAGGATCTTATTACATAAGACTTAGTGATGGCAAATTAATTGATTATAACCCTGATTTCTGCTTCTATATGACTACTAAGTTACCGAGACCACACTATCCTCCAGAAATATGTGTTAAAGTGACACTTCTCAATTTCTAAGTTACAGCCCTAGGATTAGAAGATTAAATAACTAACATAGTGGTATAGATTGAAGAGCCAATCAAAGACCGATAAAGGTAGACAAATATAGAAGAATTCTTCAATAACAAAGAGAAGCAAAGGTCAACTGAAGACCTAATCTTAAAGCTTCTTAATTAAGCCTCGGGGAATATTTTGGATGACGAAAATCTTATTATGACTCTCTAGACGTCCAAGTTAGAGAGCGTTGAGATAGAACAAGCGTTGAAAAAATCAGAACACTTTTAAGTGATGTTCGATGGTATCCGAAGGAACTATAACCCTGTCGCGTAAAGAGTTAGTAATCTTTATTTTGTGATATTGGACCTCGCCTACATAGAACCGACATATCAGTGGAGTTTGGAATTCTATATTATATTATTTATAAAATCGATTGAGAAGACTGTCAAGGACAAAGAAAATAGGATCAACAATTTAATTGATAAGTTCCAAGAGTTTCTCTACGACAGCATCTGCAGATCTCTCCTTGAGAAGGATAAGCTGATTTTTAGCTTATTAATATGCCAAAAAGTCTTAGAGATTAAGAAGAAACTCAACTCTGCATTGATAAGGTTCGTGATGGTGGGGGGAACTTTAACTGATGCTCCTAAACCAATACCCTAGAACGCTAAATGGCTATCAAACAAGGCTTGGTGCACTATCATCGAAGTGGACAGGACCCTCCCCGAGTTTAAAGGGTTCTTAGACGATTTTGAACGAAATTTAGATCAATGGTGTGTTCTGGCTAATCATGAAAATCCAATAGATTAACCACTACCAGGTAAATGGAATAATATATCAATGTATGAAAAATTGGTAATAGTAAGGATTTTGTTCCCATAAAAATTCTCATAAGGAGTGATGTAATTAATATAAACTGAGATGGGAAAGAATTTCATTACCCCTCCCCCTTTTGATTTAGAATTTTCTGTTAAGGATGGCACCCCGTTCACTCCCTTGATATTTATATTGAGTCCTGGCGCGGATCCTAGGTTAGAGATACTTAATACAGCTGATAAGTTAGGCAGAAAAGCTGATTTTATGCAAATATCTCTTGGTTAGGGATAAGGGTAAATCGCGGAAAGCTCTATAGAAATGGGAATTATTCAAGGTAGGTGGGTGCTTTTATAAAACTGCCATCTAGCCCCATCCTTCATGCCTCAGTTAGAGAGGATCTTGGAAGATATGGAGGCTAGGAAAGACGTAGACAGTAATTTCAGAATTTGGCTTACTAGTATGCCTTCTGAGATATTTCCACCCATAATTTTAATGAAAGGGATAAAAATGACTTATGAACCACCTAGAGGAATGAAAAACAATCTCCTAAGAGTGTTCTCAACTGAAGATAAGAAGAGTTTTGAAGACTGCTCGAAAGCTGCAGAGTGGAAAAAATTATTCTTTGGTCTTGCGTTCTTCCATGGCCTAATTTTGGAAAGAAGGAAGTTCGGACCACTTGGATGGAATATTCCTTATGAATTCACCATGACAGATTTCACTATCTCATGCTCCTAACTCAAAATGTTCCTAAATGAGTACGAGGAAATCCCTTGGGATGCACTCAACTACATGGTGGCAGAAGCCAACTATGGAGGCAGAGTTACCGATACCAAAGATCGAAGGCTTATCAAAGTCATTCTGTCCGATTTTTGGGCACAAAAAGTATTGAATAATAATTATAAATACTCTAAATCTGGTATTTATTACTCTCCAAATGAAGGAAATCTACAAGAGTTTATTGATCATATAAATAATATGCCTTTAAGACAAGAAACAGAATTATTTGGATTGCATCCAAACGCAGAGATAACGTCAGCTATTATGGAGACTAATTCTATCTGCAACACTGTGCTTTCTTTACTACCGAGATCAGTGGGTGGAGCAGGAGCGACTCCAGACGAAATCATCAAAATTAAATGTAAAGAGATCTTACAGAAATTACCCAAATAATTTGACTAAGACGCAGTCCAGAAATCCCATCCCGTTGCTTACAAAGAGTCTATGAACACGGTTTTACAATAAGAACTAATAAGATTCAATAAATTAACCAATATCATACGATCGTCAGTGATCAACCTCGGAAAGGCGATCGATGGACTACTAACAATGTCAAATGACTTGGAAAAAGTATTTGACAGCATTTTTGACAACAAATAACCTGATCTATGGCAAAAAAGTTCTTACCCATCTATAAAACCTCTCGGATCTTACCTTAATAATTTTATTGAGAGACTTCAATTTATTTAGAAATGGATCGATGATGGATCACCTCCTACCTATTGGATCTCAGGATTCTTCTTTACCCAGTCTTTCCTAACTGGTACCATGTAAAACTATGCGAGAAAAGTAAATTTTAAAAAATAATTTATAGCATTGTATTCCTATCGACACACTAGCATATGATTTCGTGGTTATAAAAGATGATAAATATGATCTTAAGAAACCTCCAGCTGACGGATGCTACATATACGGTTTATATATGGATGGTGCTAAGTGGGATAATAACCTCTGGTGCATAAATGAATCTCTTCCCATGGAGTTATATTCCACTATCCCTTATATTTGGTTAGTTCCGACAGCAATTAAAAAAAATTATGATGATGATTAATCTGTATTAAATTACTTATAATTAAATAGATCTATTGTTGTCCAACTTATAAGACATCGGCGAGAAAGGGAGTTCTTTCCACCACCGGGCACTCAACGAATTTCGTATTTGATATGTATTTATCCATCCATAAAGATAGTAACCCTAATTTTTGGGTAAAAATGGGTGTGGCAGCAATTACATAACTTGATGATTGATAAATATAAATTTACGAGGGATTAAAATAAAATATATTTTGTATATTTATTTTATATATTTTAGTTAAAATATTTATTTTAATAAAAAAATAAATTTATTATTATGATAAATAAATTTATATTAAAATAAAATATTTTATACATAAATTTTTAAAATTTTATATACAAATATTTATATTAAAAAATATAAATATATATTTATATTAAAAAATATATTTATATTAAAAAATATATTTATATTAAAAAATATATTTATATTAAAAAATATATAAATATAAATTTATTAAAAATCATTAGTTAATTGAATAAAAAAATATA
>Ga0209107_10001430_pt1 | contig 13377 bp, 10 predicted proteins | sample LakErihyJuly2011_2_FD_187460 | JGI IMG/M metagenome (GOLD analysis project Ga0209107, IMG submission 187460) | Freshwater microbial communities from dead zone in Lake Erie, Canada - CCB hypolimnion July 2011 (SPAdes) (version 2) | ecosystem: Environmental > Aquatic > Freshwater > Lentic >... | reverse complement strand
GAAATAAGTGCTTCAGTGAGGTAGCCGTGGTCAGCTGGCTGCTCTGCAATGCGCGGCAAGGCATGCATCAGCGCGTAATTGGTTAAAGGCGCATTGGTGGCAATACGTTGTGCTAATTCCAATGCTTTTTCCAATGCGGTGCCTGTGGGTACGTGATATTGGGCCAAGCCAATGCGTTCACCGTCTACCGCGTTGTAGACACGACCTGTGAGCATCATGTCGGTCATGCGCGCCACACCAATGAGCTTGGGAATGCGAACAGAACCGCCACCGCCCACGAAAATACCGCGGGTGCCTTCTGGCAGTGCAAAGAAACTGCTGTCGTCTGCAACGCGAATGTGACATGCGCTGGCCAGTTCTAAACCGCCACCCACCACGGCGCCGTGCAAGGCCGCAACGACCGGAACTCTGCCCAATTGAACAGCGTCTAAGGCCACATGCCAGCTTCGAGAGTGGAACACCCCTTCTCCGGCATCGCGGTCTTTCAGCTCAGATAAATCAAGGCCTGCACAAAAATGGTCGCCTTCGCCATAGATGACCGCAGATTTTGCTTCTTCAGGTAGGTTTTGGAAGACATCGCGCAAGGCCTCCACCAAGCCATCGTTGAGGGCATTGCGCTTGGCAGGGCGGTTTAAGCGCACCAAGGCAACAGCGCCGTTCATTTCAAAGTGGATGCCATGGGTTTGAGCGCGTTGCAACAAAGGGTGGAGATTTTGGGTCATGATGTCGGGTCTAAATTCGGCTTTGCGAAACTGCAAATTTTTCTTAATAAGGTTATTATCAATAACTATATTGTCTTTTCATGTGGACATAAGCAGCATAGGGTATTCCCTCTTTTTTGAAAGTTTTTATGAAACACCAAGATTTGATTGCCATCGACATTCACACGCATGCGGAAGTGAGTTGTTGGAACCCGTTTGACAACTATGGCGAGGAATATGACCGCGCGGCCGATAAGTTTTTTGGCAGTGATCGCCGTCCCACCATTGAAGAGACAGTGGCTTATTACCGCGAACGAAAATTAGGCTTGGTGATGTTCACAGTCGATAGCGAGTCACAACTTGGACGGCGTCGAATTCCTAACGAAGAAATTGCCAAAGCTGCGCGAGAAAATAGCGACATGATGATTGCCTTTGCAAGCATCGATCCACACAAGGGCAAGATGGGCGCACGTGAAGCGGAACGACTGATCAAGGAAGAGGGGATCAAAGGCTTCAAGTTTCACCCTACTGTTCAGGGCTTTCACCCCTACAACAAAATGGCTTGGCCCATTTATGAAGTGATCAACGCACACAAGTTGCCCGCCATTTTTCACACAGGACACAGTGGCATTGGCTCTGGCATGCGCTGCGGCGGTGGCTTGCGTTTGGCCTACAGCAACCCCATGCACTTAGACGATGTCGCCATCGATTTTCCTGACATGCAAATTGTGATGGCGCACCCTAGCTTCCCTTGGCAAGATGAGGCCTTGAGTGTGGCCACACACAAGCCCAATGTTTGGATTGATTTGTCGGGCTGGAGCCCAAAATATTTTCCAAAACAGCTTATTCAATATGCCAACACCTTGCTGAAAGATCGCGTTTTGTTTGGCAGCGACTACCCCCTGATCACACCCGAGCGGTGGATGAAGGATTTTGAAGTAGCAGGCTTCAAACCCGAGGTGATGCCCGGTATTTTGAAAGACAACGCAGTGCGTTTACTTGGCTTGAAATAAGTTAATTCAAGGTGATGGAAGTTCTGACTGTGCCTGCCCTTGCGGCATGCGCTGTCAGATTCAGAACAGTACCCACTGGTGCTTCCACAATCCATTCGTTCAATGCCCGATCGCCCGTGATGGTTTTGCTGGGCAAAAACGCTTGCAGTGAATTGTTTGCGGCATGACCTTCTAGTTGAGGGCCTTCCATGCGCGGTTTGCCCATTCGCAGTTGTGCGCCGGCAGGCAAATCAATTTCAAACATGCAGGGCCGAGCTGTTTTGCGCTCAAGGGCACGCTTCGTGACATAACTAGGCAAGTAGCCTGCATTGGCCACAGCCATTTGGACGCGCCATTGTCCACCCCCTAAATTCTCAGATTTGGCAAAAAGCAATTCCAGCTTGGGAAGCGTCAATGCGATTTGATCGAGCCAAGCAGGAAAACGAGCGGCTTCACGCTCGCGCAAATGGGCGGGTGGGTTGCGCCAGAAGTTCATGCGGTCCCAGCCACCCAACTCGATAGCACCCAACTCGGGGTGCTGATAGGGATACCAATCGACGTGTGCTTGGCCACCGCAAACTTCGTCACTCCACTTGAGCAGTTTGACATCGTCTTCAGGTGGATGGTCTCGGTACCAGTGAATCCAATCGTAATCGGTGATGCCGGCTTCTTTGTTGGGTGCCCAAATCTCAACAGTCCAAAACAAGGCGCCCAAGTGTTCGTAGACCCAGTCTTGCGTACCGGTGATGACTTCTTTGGGGTGGTACTTGAAGTCGTGAAAAATGCTGACAGCGGGATACCCTGTGAGCTTGCTGCCTATGTCGGACATGCGCTTGATCATCCACAAATCTTCGGGGGTCATGTCGGTGTCGCTTTGTGTGCCCATGGGCCGCAAAATCACACCGGAGTGGGTGTGAAAACTCACGGCTGCGCCAATGTTGGGGTGCTTGGCAATGAAGTCCACCATCGCGCGCACTTCGGGCTCACTGGTCGGGTAGGGGCCGGCCCCCACTTGCTCGTATTCTTGACGCCAAAAGGCAGGAAAGTTTCGATTCAAATCCAGACCCTCAATGTCGCGGTTGGGTTTGATGTTGACGCCGTCGTAATGTTGCAAACTGCCTTCTGGCATCACTCGGTAGTACTTCCCTCCAAATTCGCCTGGCAAGCGAGGCGTTAGCAACCTTGGTTCTTTGGGGTTGACCTTCCAGCCGCCATGGGGATCGGGAATGCGCATCATCAGAATACGGCCATCACCATCCATGTCCTCGATACTGAGTCCTTCGACGTGGGGTTCGTCCCAAGGGTAGGGTCGTGTAGAAGACCGAATGTGCCTAGGTTTGTCAGCCATGGCCAGTTCAGCGCCATCTGGGTTCAGGCGAGGAACCAAATAGATGGCACGCGTATTTAGCAATTCTGTCACGCCAGCGTCTTCACCATCTTTGCTCAGAAGATGGTACAGCCAGTAAAGGCAAGCCGTGCTGGCGGTTAACTCTGCTGCGTGAATATTGCCGTCTACCCAAAAAGCTGGTTTGTCTGTGTCTGACCCGGTGGCCTTGCGCGTCAAAATAAGCACCCAAATGGGGCGATTTTCATGGCTTCTGCCTAATTCCCTCAGCTCAACCAATTCGGGACGTGCTGCTGCAAAAGCTTGCAGCAAGTCTGTCAATTCATGGTGTTTGTAAAAACGATCAAAGGCGGGAAGCGGAAGCGCCGGCTGGTTAATCTGGACGGTTGTAGCTCTGGACATGTTGAATTGAGTGTGAAGGCTTATAGAGGTTCTCAGCATACCAAGGCTTTGCTTGGATTGGTCATAATTAGGGCTCTTTTTATCCCTTGAAATTGCGAGGGGCTTATCAGGGAAATACCTAGGAAATCAGTCTCAAAGAAGACTGGCATTGATATCAATTCTCTTCACAATCCGTCATCAGTCCGAAACACCGCTTGTCTCTTGAGTTTTTCAATCAATGGGACAAGTTCAACCCACGAAAGTTTGGCATGTCAAAACCTGCACTAATTCTTGAAAATATTCTGGCGCACGAGAAAAATCGGCCAGATTTTGTTTACATGACTCAGCCCATTGGAAACGGGCAGGTTATTGACTACACATGGCGTGAAACCCTCAAACAAGCCCGCTCTATGGCGGCATACCTCAAGTCGCAAAACTTAGCGCCAGGCGCCAGAGTTGCCATTCTTTCCAAGAATTGCGCGCACTTCATCATGGCTGAGTTGGCTATTTGGATGTCAGGCTGCACCACAGTGGCCATATTCCCCACAGAAACCGGAGAGACCATTCGATACGTTCTCGACCACAGTGAAGCCAGTTTGCTGTTTGTGGGTAAATTGGATACTTGGCCTGCTCAGGCACCGTTCGTGCCTTCCTCATTGCCGTGCATCGCTTTTCCTTTGGCACCAGCCAATCAATTTTCCAAATGGGATGACATTGTTCAAAGCACGCCAGCTTTAGAAGGCGATGTGCACCGTGCGCCAACTGACTTGGCCATGATCATGTACACCTCTGGTTCAACCGGCCAGCCCAAAGGCGTGATGCACAACTTTGAGCGCATCTCTGCGGCCACCAATGGCATTGTGAAAACCCTGATTGAAACGCTTGGCGACAGAGAAGGCGACCGAATACTTTCTTACTTGCCTTTGGCCCACGTGTTTGAACGTGCTTGGGTTGGCGCGAGTTCCATGTCGCATGGCAAAACACATGTTTTCTTCGCCGAGTCTCTTGACACCTTCATTCAAGATTTGAACCGCGCCAAGCCCACCATGTTCATTTCTGTGCCGCGACTGTGGCTGAAATTTCAGCAAGGCGTATTTAGCAAAATGCCGCCTGCCAAACTCAATTTGCTTTTGAGTATTCCCATCTTGGGCGGGGTGGTGCGCAAAAAAATTCTGAAAGGTTTGGGACTTGATCAAGTGATCGTCGCAGGCAGCGGCTCAGCCCCTATTCCGGCTGAACTGATCATGTGGTACCGCAAACTTGGCTTGAACCTCTTAGAGGGCTATGCCATGACCGAAGACTTTGCTTACTCGCACAATTCAACCAATGAAGTTAACGCACCAGGTTGTGTGGGTGTACCCCTTGAGGGCGTTCAAGCCCGCATCAGCCCAGAGGGAGAGATTTTGGTGAAGTCTCCCGGTCAAATGGTGGGCTACTACAAGCGCCCTGACTTGGATGCTGAAGCTTTCACTTCCGACGGATTTTTCAAGACAGGCGATCAAGGTACGCAGCGTGCCGATGGCTTGCTGAAAATCACGGGTCGTGTCAAAGAGTTGTTTAAAACTTCCAAGGGCAAATATGTGGCTCCTGCGCCCATTGAAAACAAGCTCAATGTGCATCCGATGATTGAGATGAGCATTGTCTCTGGTGTGGCCCAGTCGGCGGCCTATGCCATGGTGGTCTTGGCCGAAGATATTCGCCCGAAAATGAAAGAGCCTGCAGTCAAAGCTCAAGTGGAACAAGAACTCAGTGATTTGTTGGTCAAGGTGAATGCAGAGTTGGCTGACTACGAAAAACTTCGCATGCTGGTGATCGCCAATGAAGCTTGGTCGATTGAAAACGGCTATCTCACTCCCACCATGAAAATCAAACGCAGTCGCATAGAGTCGTCTGTAGAAAGCCAAGTGCCCAGCTGGTATGAAAAATCCGGCAGTGTGTTTTGGGCTTGATGGATGAATCAAGCTGTTGCAAACACAAACAGGGTCTTGGTGCACACCGGGGCCAAATACCCCATCTTGCAAGCCCCTATGGGCTGGATTGCGCGCACACAATTGGCCTCTGCGGTATCACGAGCGGGGGGCCTTGGCATCATTGAAACGTCTTCTGGCGAAACAGAAAATTGCCAAGCCGAAATTCAAAAAATGCGTGAATTGAATTTGCCATTTGGCGTCAATTTACCCATTCGGTTTTTAAATGACGATGCCATGCTGAAGTTTGTATGCGCATCGGGTGTCAAGTTTGTAACGACATCTGCAGGCAGTCCGGCTAAATTTGTGCAACCTCTCAAGGATGCCGGCATCACCGTGTACCACGCTGTGCCAACTGTAGATGCTGCGATGAAGTGTGTTGACGCTGGTATTGATGGCCTGGTCGTTGAGGGATCTGAAGGCGGCGGTTTCAAAAACCCTGAAGACGTTTCAACGCTCGTTCTGTTGCAAGCGATTCGTGCCAAGGTCGACGTGCCATTGATTGCAGCGGGTGGTATTTGCGACGGCAGAGGCATGGCAGCAGCTTTTGCATTGGGTGCAGAAGCCATTCAAATGGGAACGCGCTTTGTCAGTTGCGCCGAGAGTCCTGTTCATGACAACTTTAAAAATGCCATTGTCAGTTCCAAAGAAACGGGGACCAGGATGCTGAATACCAAATCGACCCCATGCATCCGAGCGCTTAAGTCAGAACGTACCCAAGCCATTTATGAGCAAGGCATCATGTCATTTGATGACATGAAAGGTATTTTGAATGTCTATTTCAAGGGCGACATGGAAGCCGCGCCTGCTTTGGCTGGGCAGTCTGCTGGTTTAATTGACTCAGTGAAAACTGCCAAAGAGATCATTGACGACACAGTGGCAGAGTTCATGGCCATTTCAAGCCGGATGGGCCGCATGGCCCAAAACAATCATTTTGCAATCAGTTGATTTTGATCTTTGTCTCAATAAAAAGATCTGATGCTCATCACTGAATCAGATCTTTTTTCAAAATAGTCTCAGTTGCGTTTGATATCGTCTTCAATGGTATTGCGCAAAATGCCAACTGCATCGACCTCAATCTCTACAACATCACCAGGCTTCATGAAGAGCTGAGGTGTGCGTTTGTTGCCCACACCACCAGGCGTTCCACTCACAATGACATCGCCTGGCTCAAGCGGAATGAAGGTCGAGATATAGGCTATTTGGCGCGGAATGCTGTGGATCATCATGTCGGTGGTTGCACGCTGCAATTCAACGCCATTAAGGCGCGTACTCAGAGTCAATGTTTGCCCTGGTTTGATTTCATCGGCAGTCACCATCCAAGGGCCGAAACCGCCTGTGCGCCAAAAGTTTTTACCTGCCGTCCACTGAGTCGTGAAATTTTGCCAGTCACGCACTGAGCCATCGTTGTAGCATGCATAACCAGCGATGTGGTTCCATGCGTCTGCTTCCGAAATGCGGCGGCCACCTTGGCCAATGATGACTGCAATTTCGCCTTCGTAATCCAAACGATGAGACTCTGGAGGACGCATGATGGCTTGGCCGTGAGCCACTTGTGACGCATTGAAGCGAGAAAAAATGGCGGGCTTCTCGGTGAGATCGCGGCCTGTTTCTTTCACATGGTCGTGGTAGTTCAAGCCAACGCACAAAATTTTCTCGGGATTTGGAATGACTGGCAGGAGTTCAAGTTTTTCGAATTCCAAATCTGGCTTGTGCTTGGTCATTGCTTCAGCTGCCTGGGCAAACATATTCTTGGCGATCAGTGTTTTGAGGTCTGGCGCCTCTGAGCCCAATATGGGGCTGAGGTTTAAAACTTGACTGCCTTGCACAACGCCATAGCAAGATGAGTGATTGAGTAAAAAGCTGATGAGTTTCATTTTTTTGCTTTGAGTTGTTGTTTAAGTGGCAGCGGTTTCAATGTGTGGAGAAATAAAGGGGAATGGCATTCTGAGGAAAGTTCAAAATGAACCCCTCTTAGCAAGTGCGCTTAAGGGCTTGCGCGCGTTCGGGGCTTCGCGTTCTTTCAGGGCGTCTGGCAATTGGGCTGCATCGCCTCTTTTTCCAACGGCTGCCAACATCTGCAGTGAATGGTCAGCCGGCATTTTCAGAACCTGTGCGCCGGCTTCTTTGTTAAATCCACCAATGCCATGCAAAGACCAGCCGTTGAGGTGTGCCTGCATTGCCATGTAAGCCCAAGCGGCACCTGTGTCGAAGGCATGCATGCCATTGGCAACCAAATCGGGCGATCCCGCTTTGGCGGCAAGTTGGTAAGATGCGATGGCCACCAAAGCGCTTGCCTTGTGCGCCCATACCTGGTTAACAGGATTCAGTGTTTCAAAAAGCGCGTCCCATTCTGGATCCTGACGAAGAACAATGACAAAGCGCCAAGGCTGAGCATTGTTAGAGGAGGGGGCCCATCTGGCTGCTTCCAGCATTTTCATCACTTCTTCTTCTGAAATAACTTCACCGGTATATGCCCGAGGTGACCAACGCTCTGTGAATTGGCTGTCGATGACATAGTCAGCTTTTCGCTGGTTGGTCACGGGGGATGCTTGGCTCATGAAAAAAATCCTAGAAAATTAAAAAAACGCACTTGGGCTCTTGGCTTGCCCTTACTTTAGCGCGAATTCTGGCGCAAAAAACGGAGTCATCGTTGCTTGGCCCTCGGACTGGGTTGAAATGAGAGTTTCATTCACTGCAAGCGGAATTGGACTCACAACAGGCAGGCTTCAAACTCACACGGTGCACTTTGTGTAACATCTGGCAGATAAAGCAGTGAGCAGGCGATTCAAGGCCATCAAGATCTGCTGTTGCATCATTGGGAGAAATTCAATGTTTTTAAGAAATCACTGGTATGTCGCCTGTAGGTCAGAGGAGATCACCGACAAGCCCTTAGGCCGAAAAATTTGCAATGAGTCCATGGTTTTCTTTCATGGCCCTCACGGACAGGTCTCGGCTCTTGAAGATTTTTGTCCTCACCGCGGCACACCCCTCTCACTGGGCAAGGCATGTCAGGGTCAATTGGTTTGTGGCTACCACGGATTGGTCATGGGGTGCGATGGTCACACGGTCAGCATGCCTGGGCACAAAGTGCGAGGCTTTGAACCCGTTAAAAGTTTTCCTGTCATAGAGCGATATGGCTTTGTGTGGGTATGGCCAGGTGATCCCAACCAAGTTGATCCCTCCAAGATGCCTGTCTTTGAATGGTTTGAAAACCCTGACTGGGCTTATGGTGGGGGTATGTATCACATCGACTGTGACTATCGGTTGATGATCGACAACCTGATGGACTTGACGCACGAGACCTATGTGCATGCCAGCAGCATTGGTCAAATTGAAATTGATGAAACCCCAAGTCGAACCGTGACCGAGGGGGACAGCGTCATCACAAGCCGATTCATGGAAGGCATCAAAGCGCCTCCATTTTGGCAAATGGCCATGAGAGCGAATGATTTGCCGGACGATGCAACGGTTGATCGATGGCAAATTTGCAGATTCACACCGCCGAGTCATGTATTGATCGAAGTTGGCGTCGCCTTGACAGGAAAGGGGGGCTACGACGCAGATCCCAAGGACAAGGCCTACAGCGTGGTGGTTGATTTCATTACCCCCGAAACAGATCACAGTATTCATTATTTTTGGGGCATGGTGCGCCAGTTCAAGCCACAAGACGAAGACTTAACAGCACGCATTCGAGAAGGACAAGGGAAGATTTTTTCAGAAGACTTGCAAATGTTGGAAATGCAGCAACGCAATCTTCTTGCGCGTCCAGATAGAAAGTTAAAAGTTTTGTCGATTGACGCCGGCGGTGTGATGTCAAGGCGTGTCATTGATCGACTTTTGGCATTGGAAAAAGCATGAGCAGCGTGAATTTTCTGCGCACCCTTTGTCAATTCAAATGGGCTTTGCTTCTGTGCAGTTTAGGGTTGCATGGTGGCGCTTTTGCGCAAGCCAATTACCCATCAAAACCCATCAAAATTGTGGTGCCCTTTGGTGCGGGTGGCGTTGCTGATTTAACGGCAAGAACCGTTGCGCAAAAAATGGGCGACAACATGGGGCAAAGTATCGTGATCGAAAATAAACCTGGCGCGGGTGGTGTGGTGGCCACAGACTTGGTTGCCAAATCGACACCCGATGGCTACACCTTGCTACTGATGTCAAATGCCACTGCAGTGAGCGCAGGTTTGTTCAAGTCATTGCCTTACGACGCAGAAAAAGATTTCACACCTTTGTCTGTTTTAGGTTCATTTGACATCGCCATTGTGGTACCCCAGGAGTCAAAGTTTTCCAACCTGCAAGATCTACTCAGCTTTGCCAAAGTCAATCCTGGCAAACTGAACATTGGCAGTATCAATGTTGGTAGCACCCAGCACTTGGCCGCTGAACTTTTCAAAGCCACAGCCGGCATTGATGCGCAGGTCGTGCCATTCAATGGCACGCCTGCTGTTTTGACCGCTTTGCGAGGTGGTCAAATTGACATGGCGCTAGAAATTTTGGCCCCTGTTTTGCCGCAAATAAAAGGACAAGCTTTGCGCGCTTTGGCGGTCACGGGCGATAAGCGCGCAGTTGCTTTGCCACAAGTGCCTACTGCCAAAGAAGTTGGAATTAAATCGCTCTACGCGGCATCTTGGAATGCGCTGGCGGTGCCATCGAAAACGCCGCGAGATGTTGTCCAAAAATTGAATTTTGAAATTCAAAATGCATTGAATGCCCCTGAAGTTCGAAAAAAACTTTTAGACATGAATGTCGAACCTCAACCAGGAAGCTTGCAACAGGCAGCCGACTTACTTGCTAGCGAAACCAAACGTTGGAGCGAGGTGATCCAACGCGCTGGTATTCCAAAGCAATGAACGATGGATCACGCGTCAAGGCCCAAATGCCTGACGGCAGTCTCGCGAATTAGTTCAAGTGTGGCTTGTTGAGTGAGGGTGCTAGGGCGCTGCGAGCTCACCACACTGCTTAGAGAAATGCTCAGTTTGGGATTGGAAATGGGCCGAGTTGAAAATGCCGATGGCTTGGTTGAGCGTGTGACAGCATTGCGCGACAAGATGGCGCAGCCTGCCCCGTCTTCTACCAACTCCAAGATGGCGGGTACACCATCAATTTCAAGCGCAATTTGGGGCCTGCAACCGACGCCCGCCATTTCCGACTCCACGTGCATGCGAATGGCATTGGGCCTTGTGGGGATGACCAAGGGCAGCAGAGACACATCCTTCAAACTGATGGGGAGCGGGGGAGGGTCTTCCATGAGCCCGGGAGGTCTGGCTTGAACCAGCCAGAGCTCTTCATCTAACAGTGGGCGAATTTCGATGCCTGTGCTTGCAGTTGCGTTGTACAACAGGGCGATGTCCAGTCTGCCACTCAGTAAACTTTCTTGCATTGCGGCAGAAAGCCCTTCCGTAATGGACAGTTGCGCATCTGGCATCTTTTCTCTGAACGCGCGTGTGAGTGGCACTGTTAAAACTCGGGCGATGCTAGGAGGCATGCCAAGGGCAACTCGGCCAGTGAGGCCATCTCTGGCTCGTGCCAGCTCTTCTTTGGCTCTTTCAACTTGGTGCAATATGCCGCGGCCATGCGCCAGCAACAGCAGGCCGGCTTCTGTGGGGTTGGCGCCTCGCCCGTTGCGCTTGAGCAAATTTTGGCGAAGCTCCACCTCAAGAAGCCTAACCTGACGGCTGAGTGCGGGTTGTGCAACATTGAGAGCAATTGCGGCCTTTGTGAAGCTACCCATCTCTGCCACTCTGACAAAGTATTCAAGTTGTTTAAGGTCCATATTCGATTATTTTGCCATAACAGGATTGATGGTATGCTTTTCTGTTCTAACTGATAGTGCAGTGTTGTCCTTGTCACTGCGAGGTCTAAATCTGACAATCACACACTCCCTAAGTCTGTTGTCACCTCTTTGAATCATGAAAAAAACCGCACAAACTGCAATCCCTTGTTTGCTCATGCGTGGGGGCACTTCCAAAGGGCCATTTTTCAATGAAGCAGATTTGCCCTTGGATGTCTCCACCAGAGACGCTGTTCTATTGGCTGTCATGGGTTCACCAGACCGACGTCAAATTGATGGCTTGGGCGGCGCGCACCCTTTAACCAGCAAGCTTGGCATTGTTCGGCAAAGCAAAGTACCCGGCGTTGCGCTTGACTTTTTATTTGCACAACTTCAACCCGACAAAGACACCGTCGATACAACCCCCAACTGCGGCAATATGTTGGCGGCTGTCGTGCCGTTTGCCATTGAAACTGGCATGGTTGAAGTGCAGGGTCATCAAAGCACATACCGCGTGCTGACCTTGAATACAAGCATGCAGTGCGACATCACCGTGGACACATCAGGCGGCCTTGTTCAGTATGAAGGCAAAGCCAGAATTGATGGCGCACCCGGTACATCTGCGCCTGTGACCATCAACTTCTTAGACACAGCGGGCTCGGTTTGTTCTGGACTTTTACCGACGGGTCAAGTGAAGGACACATTGACTGTCAAAGGTGATGGTTTTGAGTCATTTACCCTTAACGTGACATGCATCGACAACGGAATGCCCTTGGTGATATTCAATGCCAAAGATGTGGGCCGTACCGGTTATGAGTCGGTTGCTGAACTGAATGCTGATACAGATTTAAAAGTCAAAATCGAGGCGCTGCGATTGCAAGTTTCTTGGCTGATGGGTCTGGGCGATGTCAGTCAAAAAAATTATCCCAAGATGACACTCATAGCGCCGCCACAAAACGGTGGCGCAATTGCGACCCGAAGTTTCATCCCTCACGTCTGCCACGATGCCATTGGCGTGCTAGCGGCTGTCACAGTTGGCACAGCTTGCGTGCTGGAAGGCTCGGTGTGCGAAGGGGTCGCTGTCATGCCTCAAGGCGCTGCCAAAAACGTGTCGGTAGAGCACCCAACAGGTGAATTTAGCGTGGCCTTGCAAACTGAACCTGCGCCGCATTTGCCCGGCGCGCAAAATGTCACACAAGCTGCTTTGCTGCGCACAGCTCGATTGCTCATGAGGGGGGAGGCGATGGTTTCACATTCTCTTTGGCCAGGCCATAAAGCCTAGACATCAACCCTCTCAAATAATTTTCAAACGTTTGGATCTCCATATGAGTCAGCAGAATCCCTTGATCATTGATTGCCATGGCCACTACACCACCGCCCCACAAGCCTTGGAGAATTGGCGCAATGCACAAATTGCAAATCTAAATACGCCCGAGCTTGGTCCCAAGGTGGCTGATCTCAAAATCAGTGACGATGAATTGCGGGAGTCCATCGAAAGCAACCAATTGCGATTGATGAAAGAGCGTGGATCAGATCTCACCTTGTTCAGCCCACGCGCTAGTTTCATGGCGCATCACATTGGCGATTTCAATGTGTCTTCTACATGGACCGCCATTTGCAATGAATTGTGCTATCGCGTGAGTCAATTGTTCCCAGACAACTTTGTGCCAGTGGCCATGCTGCCCCAGTCGCCTGGCGTAGATCCTGTCACCTGTATTCCTGAGTTGGAGCGTTGCGTCAAAGAATATGGCAACGTGGGTATCAATCTCAATCCCGATCCATCGGGGGGGCATTGGACATCACCACCTTTGAGCGATAAGCAGTGGTATCCCATTTACGAAAAAATGGTGGAGTACGACATCCCTGCCATGGTCCATGTCAGCACCAGTTGCAACAACTGCTTTCACACCACTGGCGCGCACTATTTGAACGCCGACACCACAGCCTTCATGCAGTGCCTCACCTCCGATTTGTTCAAAGATTTTCCCACCTTGAAGTTTCTCATCCCTCATGGCGGTGGCGCTGTGCCTTACCACTGGGGCCGATTTCGCGGTTTGGCGCAAGAATTAAAGAAGCCTTTGTTGCAAGAACACTTGTTGAACAATATTTTCTTTGACACATGCGTTTACCACCAGCCTGGTATTGACTTGCTGACCAAGGTCATTCCCGTTGAGAATATTTTGTTTGCCTCTGAAATGATTGGTGCGGTTCGCGGCATAGA
>Ga0209107_10001428_pt1 | contig 13380 bp, 10 predicted proteins | sample LakErihyJuly2011_2_FD_187460 | JGI IMG/M metagenome (GOLD analysis project Ga0209107, IMG submission 187460) | Freshwater microbial communities from dead zone in Lake Erie, Canada - CCB hypolimnion July 2011 (SPAdes) (version 2) | ecosystem: Environmental > Aquatic > Freshwater > Lentic >... | reverse complement strand
TACTTTAACCGAATTGGATAAGCATTTAAATTTCATCAAATTTTTTGCCGAAACACTGAAAAACAAATTCCCGGATAAATTAGAAAAATGTTTTATTTATGATGCTTCATTTATGTTTGCGCAACTCTACAACATTATATCGTGTTTTATAGACAAAAATACACAACACAAAATCCAAATTATTAAAAACTCGTCATAGTTTTAAAATTTTAGTATTGTTTGTATTTAATACTCTAATGAAAATAATAATCAGTTTTTTCGTCTTTTGTTTAATATTATTTGTTTATTTACACATACAATTCCATTTAAAAACATCGGATGATTTGGAAATGTATGAGTTTGACACCGCATCAAAGGATAAATTTGAAGAAATCTGCGATATTAGACAACCCGTATTATTCGACTTTGAAAATAATAAAATAATGGAAACAACTAACAAAACATACCTACACGATAATTATAGCGCGTTCGAAATAAAAATACGCAATAATAACGACAACGATACAAACACAGAATTGTTTATACCACTTCATATTCGCTCGGCAGTCAAATTATTTGATGAAGATAAAACGTCCGGATATTACTCCGAAAATAATAACGAATTCCTACAAGAATCGGGAGTTATTAAAAATATGCGATATTATGATGAATATCTACGCCCTTATATGGTTTCTAATTGTGAATACGATATTATACTTGGAAGTAATAACTGTTTCACTCCGTTTAGGTATGAAATCAATTATAGAAACTTCTTCTTGTTGACACAAGGTTCCGCAACCATTAAATTATCGCCTCCCAAAAGCACACGATATTTATATCCAAAATATGACTATGATAATTTTGAATTTAATTCACCAATTAATCCTTGGAACGTTCAACCTCAATATACTGCCGATTTTGATAAGATTAAGTGCCTTGAAATAACGCTTCAACCAGGTAAAACAATCTATATACCTGCTTTTTGGTGGTATAGTATCAAATTAGGAAACAATACAAGTATCTCTTGTTTTAGGTATCGCACGTATATGAATAATATCGCGATTGCGCCATATTTTGGAATGCATCTTCTACAAATACAAAACGTAAAAAGAGACATGACCAAAAAAGTAGATGTTAACCACAAGATACCCCCTATTGATATAGAACCTGAAATTAAACCAACCAATAATGAAAACGCAGACGAACCGCCCGTGGTAACAGACCCGGAACCATCAAACTTATTTAATTAAAATGTGTTAAATAGTTCCCCGTTAATAATCATATAATGTTGACAACTAAACCTTCAATGGATGGAACACCAATACCAGGAATTTTAATATTAAAGGATAACAAAACATACGGACGACACAAAACTAACGGAAAACTCATGTATAAATGTATTCCGGATGATAAAACCCTACCTATATTTTTAGTTCATTATGAATTTAAAAATGTAGGATTTTCTAAAAGGTTTAATAATTTATATGTCATATTCACATACTCAAACTGGGATAATAAACATCCATGTGGAATTATTCAACATACCATAGGTGATATCGATAACTTGTCCAATTTTTACGAGTATCAACTTCATTGTAAACAATTGAACTTTTCTCTAAAGAATTTTACAAAAGATATCAAACAACCTAAAAATGAAACCATCATTAACTCCATCATTCATAAATATCCAACTACAGAAAACCGAACTAAAGAATGGTTTATTTTCACGATTGACCCGGAAAATTGCACGGATTTCGATGATGCGTTTAGTATTAAACAACTCACAAATGAAATCACACAATTAAGCGTTTATATATCTAATGTCTCTATTTTAATAGACACTCTAGATTTATGGAATTCTTTTTCAAGACGAATCTCAACCATTTATCTTCCAGATAAAAAAATACCGATGTTACCCTCAATATTATCGGATGGGTTGTGTAGTCTTAAAGAAAACGAAACCCGTGTATCTTTAGTTATGGATTTATTTATTGAAAACAACGCGGTAATTAACATTGCTTATAGTAATTGTCTCATTAAAGTAAGCAAGAATTACATTTATGAAGAACCCACATTATTAAATAACCCGCATTATAAACACTTATTACAATTCACCCATATTTTATCAAACAACCATAAATATATTCATAAATTAACAGATAGTCACGAAATCGTTTCTTATCTTATGATTCTTATGAATTACAATTGCGCGATCGAAATGACTAAACATAACAACGGGATATTTAGAACCACCACCACCACTACCACTATTACAGAAACAAACCTACCCGAAAATATTCGTAATATTGTTTATCCATATAGCAACGTTTCGGGTAAATATAGTTGCGATAACATAAAACATCAAACCTTAAACTTAGACGCGTATATTCACATTACAAGTCCAATTAGAAGAATTGTGGATTTATTAAACAGTATTCAGTTTCAAAAAAATAATAATATTGTTTTATCTGACAACGCATACATTTTTTTAAATAAGTGGATAAATGAATTGGAATATATTAATACAACTATGCGGTCTATTCGTAAAGTCCAAAACGAATGTTCCCTACTAAATTTATATATGAATACGCCTGAAATCACGAATAAACAATATGATGGGTATGTTTATGAACGAAAACATAAAAACGAATCTTCATACAAATTTATGGTATATTTACCGGAACTCAAACTTTACAGCAGTTTCAGTTTAAATGAAGATTTGGAGATTTACACAAAACACACCTTTAAATTATATTTATTTAATGATGCTGAAACGTTCAAACAAAAAATTAGACTACAACACCAAACCGAGTGATATAACAATATAAAACTAATTTAAACATTATTGTGTATATTGTTTATCGTTATTATTTTTATTATTGTTATCGAATGGTAAAGGTTTGCTCAGATAATTATCCAACAACAAACGAAGAAATATATAAACCACATTTTGAAAAATACTCATTTCCATTAAGTAATTTTCAAAAATACGCAATTGAGGGAATTGTTAAAGGAAACCATACTTTAGTATGTGCGCCTACTGGAAGCGGCAAAACACTTGTTGCCGACTTTTCCATCGATTATTTCGTCTCTTTAGGAAAAAAAGTTATTTATACAAGTCCTATTAAAGCATTATCTAACCAAAAATTCTACGAATTTACACAAAAATATCCACATATATCTTTCGGGATATTAACCGGAGATATTAAAACAAACCCTGAAGCCGACGTTCTTATTATGACTTCGGAAATATTATTAAACCAAATGTATTATAACAACTCGTTAAACAAAAATCCAGATACAAACTCATCCATGTCCTTTAATATAGATATCGAGAAAGATGTCGGTTGCGTAATCATGGACGAGGTTCATTATATCAATGATAAGGATAGAGGACACGTATGGGAAGAAACGATTATGATATTACCCCAACAAATTCAAATGGTTATGCTTTCAGCAACACTCGATACACCCAAAAAATTCGCGTTATGGTGCGAAACCAGACATAATAATACATCCAAAGAAGTTTATTTAGCTACCGAAACAATACGTAATGTTCCATTAACTCATTACAGTTTTATAACCACTAATAACGGGATTTTTAAAGCAATAAAGGATAAATCTCAACAAGATGAAATACGGTCACTCACGAATAAACCGTTTGTCATTCAATCCAGCAAGGGAGAATTTAACGAGACCCATTATTTTAAAATGACGAAAATGCTTAAATTATTCAGTGATAAAAACATATACGTAAAACGCCAACACGTTCTAAATCAAGTAACACAACATATGGTTGAAAATAACATGTTACCCGCATTATGTTTCGTTTTATCGAGAAAAACAATTGAAATATGTGCCAAAGAAGTAACGACCGTTTTATTGGAAGATGATTCTAAAGTGCCATATATCATTCAACGAGAGTGCGAACAAATATTACGGAAACTCCCTAATTATAAAGAATACTTAGAATTGCCCGAATATATAAATATGGTTTCTTTATTAGAAAAAGGAATTGCGATTCATCACGCAGGTGTTATGCCTATATTACGTGAAATGGTTGAGTTGCTCTATTCTAAAGGATACATTAAACTCTTATTCGCGACCGAAACGTTTTCAATCGGGTTAAATATGCCTACCAAAACAGTTATTTTCACAGACATTAATAAATATGACGGACACGTCTCTCGGTTTTTCCATTCTCACGAATATACTCAAATGGCAGGAAGAGCAGGACGTAGAGGAATTGATACTGTCGGTCACGTGATACATCTTAATAACATTTTTAAAAACGTTGATTTAGTTAACTATAAATTAATGATGAAGGGACAACCTCAAGTATTAGTTTCGAAATTTAAAATCTCGTATAATTTGTTGTTAAATTTGGTGGATTTACATAACAACGACACAAACAAAGAATCATTTATTTTGGAATTTACCAAAAAAAGTATGATTCAACAAGACATCGACCAAGAATTAAACGAAATACAAAAACAAATAAATAATGTTAAACTCGAATTAAATAAGTTTGAAGAAGTCATCCACTGTTTAAAAACGCCAGTATCCACCATCAACGAATACTTAAAATTAAATTCGGAAATACCCAAGTTAATTAATAAAAAAAAAAGAGAACACGAAAAACAAATACAAAGCATACTGACCGAATACAAATTCATTGATTCCGATAAATTAACCATTCAGAAATATAACGAAAAAACGCGCCAATATAATCAACTGGTGGATGACCTTGATAACCAAAAATATGTCATATATAACCAATTTAAATTTATCATCGATTTTTTAATTCAGCAGGGGTTTATACTTCAAGATTATAAACTCACACCTAAAGGAATTATTGCTTCTCAAATAAAAGAAATACATTGTCTTACCTTCTCATCTCTTATTCTAGAAAATAAAATATCCGCATTATCACCCAAACAACTCATTTGTGTTTTTAGTTGTTTCACGAACGTGTTGGTTTCTGAAGATTTAAAAACATATAATCCATCTTCTAGTGATAAACTCGTTTTAAATCTAATAAACGAAATAAACGCAAGTTATCAGTTTTATGTCGACATCGAATCCAAAAACCAAATAAATACCGGGACCGATTATAACATACATTTTGATTTACTACAATATGTTGACAAGTGGTGTGATTGCGAAAATATCCAAGATTGTAAATTATTTATTCAATTATTAAAGTCCGAAAAAGATATTAGTACCGGTGATTTTGTAAAGGCGTTGTTAAAAATAAACAATATTTCTGCCGAAATGGAACGGGTTGCCGAACATAATAACGATATGGAGTTTTTACAGAATTTACGTGAAATACCCAAACTAACTTTAAAATATATCGCATCTAATCAATCCCTGTATATTTAATTAAAATATAAATATAAAATATATGAGAGAAATATTTAAAGTTTTTATAGCAAATTTAATATTTTTAATTATTTTTGCGTGTATATATATTAAAATCAAAGACCAGTTTAGTCATAACTCCGAAAAGATAGTTTCGAATATGGATTGTTTGTTATTTAGTTCTGCCCTTCAATCCGGGAGTGGATTTATATACATTAGACCAACAACAGATTTATGTAAATTTATCTCTCTAATACAAATAATTATTCTCATTAGCATTCACATAATTCCGGCAATTATTTATTTCGCATAATTTCGCATAATTTCGCATAATTTCGCATAATTTCGCATAAAAACATATATAATTACAAGATATTAAATAAATAGAATTAAAATAACTAATGAATCCTATTTATTTATTCTGGACCGAAGACAACTCGTTATCCGAAAATAGACTTAATTGTTTAAGACAAATAAAAGAAGAAACCAAATGCGACATTAAATTAATTACACGACAAAACTTGTCGCAATATATCTTAAAAGAACACCCTTTACACGAAGGATACCAATATTTAAGCGCAACACATAAAGCCGATTATTTAAGAACCTACTTTATGCATTTTCACGGAGGAGGATATGCCGACATAAAATTCCAATCTGGTTCATGGGTCGAATCTTTTGAAATACTTAAAAACAGCGATAAATGGATGGTTGGATATGCCGAAATTGCCGGAGGAGTGGTGTATCCTCCATTGGTTAACTCATATGATGATTTGGTCGGAAACGGAGCTTATATTTTTAAACCTCAAACACCATTAACTTTAGAATGGTATAGCGAAATGCTTTGTATATTGGACACAAAATTGGAAAACTTAAAACTCCATCCCGCGAAATATCCTCGCGATTGTTCTGAAGACCCCAATAGTAATTACCCAATTGGATGGGTTGAACTATTGGGTAACGTTTTTCATAAAATCTGCTATAAATATAAAGATAAACTAATTAGAACATTACCCATTCCAATTTTTATTATCTATAATTAAAACCTATTATTTAAACACAAAAAACATATTTATTGAAATGACTATTATTTTCAATAAATATAAATTACTCGATAAAATTGGACACGGTTCTTACGGGGAAATATACAAAGGTATTAATATTCGAACAAAAGAATACGTCGCAATCAAAATCGAAAATATCCAACACGGAAAACGACTCCTCAAAAATGAAGCAATTATTTATAAATATTTAAATAATTGTAAAGGAATACCCACTATTAAATGGTTCGGTGTTGACACACAACACAATTATATGATTATCAATTTATTGGGAAATACTTTGGAATACTTAAAACAGCAACAACCCAGTAATACATTTAATATCAGTTTAATACTTAAAATAGGAATACAAATACTCGAATTGTTACAATTGATACATACCAAAGGGTTCATTCACCGAGATATTAAACCGGACAACTTTTTATTTGGATTAAACCAATCATCAACCACCATTTATATTATTGATTTCGGGTTCTGTAAAACATACCTAACCCATTTAAACGCCCATATCGAAATAAAAAAACTCTCGGGATTAATCGGCACTCCTAACTACGCAAGCATAAATTCACATAATTTTATGGAATTGAGTCGTAGAGATGACCTCGAATCATTAGGGTATATATTATTATATTTTTTATGGGGAAATTTACCTTGGTTTGCGGTTTCGGACAACGACGCCATTAAACAAATGAAAACGGATATGATTGTTTCCGGAAATCTTCCGACTTTTTTTAAGACATATTTTAATTATGTTACCAAATTACAATTTATAGAAACACCTGATTATAAAATGCTATTGGAGTTATTCACCCAAGAATTAAAAAATTGAACGGATTTATATGTAATCACATATACAACAAAAGCAACGGAAATAAACGACAAATAAATGACGCAATTTTACAACGATATTAAAAATATTTACTCTTTACGTGACTGGATTAACCCGGAACTATTAGATTGGGAAGCATTATCTGCGAACCCAAACGCAATAACAATGTTGGAACAAAATATTGAACTAATAGACTGGCGCGCATTATCGGGAAACCCTAATGCTACCCATATACTAAAACAAAACCAGGATAAAATCCACTGGGCAACTTTATGCGGGAACACCGATTCTCAAGCCATCGCGTTATTGGAACAAAATCCGGATAAAATAAACTGGTATATCTTATCTGGAAACGAATCATACAAGGCAGTCGAACTCTTGAAAAAAAATCCTGAACGATGTAATATGTATATGTTATCAAGAAACCAAACTGCTCGAGAAATGCTTGAGTCGTCTAACAAATCCGACCCTACATCTGAGTTCTCGAAACTTTGGAGTAGATTAGAAACTAGGTTAGAAGAGTTTGAAGATTTCGAAAAGTTAGAAAAGTTAGAAGATTTAGATTTAGATTCTTTGAACTGGATGAAGTTATCGGTAAACCCGAAAGCAATACGATTATTACAAAAATATCCGGAACGAATAGATATGTTTTGGTTCGCGTCGAACCCTTTGTGTGTGAGTGTGTTGAGTGTGTTGTCATGTGAAATAAAAGAAAGAAGAAGAATAGAGTGGTATTTATTGTCGTTGAATGTGAAGGCGGAGCCGTTATTACGCGAAAACGTAGAAAAGATAGAATGGTCGTTATTTTCGTCAAACCCGAGCATCTTCAGGATAAATTACAGATACTTACGCGAGCAAAAAAGCGGTTTATTCGAAGAACTAGCAAGCAACCGATTTCATCCGGACAATATTCACAAATTTACTGAATGGGGGTATGACCTCTCTTGGAACATTTAAACCCAATCAACACAACCAACCCCGGTGTCTACAATAATGAATAAAATACTATCCATCTCTCCATTCTGTGTCAACAACAATGAATAAATACTATCCATCTCTCCAAAATTCTGTGTCAACAACAATTAATAAATAAAGGCAATAGATTCCTTTTTAGTTTCTGTGTACACAAATATATATAATAAACCTGGTAGATTTCTTTTTCTTTTTTACAATGAATAAATACTATCCATCTCTCCATTCTGTGTCAACAACAATTAAATAAAATACTATCCATCTCTCCATTCGGTGTCAACAACAATTAATAATTAATAGACCATCTCTCCAAAATTCTGTGTCAACAACAATTAATAATTAATAGACCATCTCTCCAAAATTCTGTGTCAACAACAATAATTAAATAAACCTGATAGATTTCTTTTTACTTTCTGTGTCAACAACAATTAATAAATAAAGGCAATAGATTCCTTTTTAGTTTCTGTGTACACAAATATATATAAATAAACCTATAGATTTCTTTTTCTTTTTTACAATGAATAAATACTATCCATCTCTCCAATATTCTGTGTCAACACAAATAAATAAATAAACCTATAGATTTCTTTTTAGTTTCTGTGTACACAAATATATAAACCTACTCTATAGCTGAAGTATTCTTTCTGTGTCAACAACAATATATAAATAAACCTGATAGATTCCTTTTTCTTTTTGTGTCAACAACAATTAATAAATAACCCTGGTAGATTTCTTTTTCTTTTTTACAATGAATAAAATACTATCCATCTCTCCAAGATTCTGTGTCAACAACAATTAATAAATAAAGGCAATAGATTTCTTTTTAGTTTCTGTGTACACAAATAAATAAATAAACCTGGTAGATTTCTTTTTCTTTTTACAATGAATAAAATACTATCCATCTCTCCATTCTGTGTCAACAACAATGAATAAAATACTATCCATCTCTCCAAAATTCTGTGTCAACAACAATTAATAAATAAACCTGGTAGATTTCTTTTTACTTTCTGTGTACACAAATATATATAAATAAACCTGATAGATTTCTTTTTAGTTTCTGTGTACACAATAAATACTATCCATCTCTCCAAAATTCTGTGTCAACAACAATTAATAAATAAAGGCAATAGATTTCTTTTTACTTTCTGTGTACACAAATATATATAAATAAACCTATAGATTTCTTTTTCTTTTTTACAATGAATAAAATACTATCCATCTCTCCAAGATTCTGTGTCAACAACAATTAATAAATAAAGGCAATAGATTTCTTTTTAGTTTCTGTGTACACAAATATATATAAATAAACCTGGTAGATTTCTTTTTAGTTTCTGTGTACATAAATATATATAAATAAACCTATAGATTTCTTTTTACTTTCTGTGTCAACAACAATATATAAATAAACCTGGTAGATTTCTTTTTCTTTTTTACAATGAATAAAATACTATCCATCTCTCCAAAATTCTGTGTCAACAACAATTAAATAAAACTACTCTATAGCTGAAGTATTCTTTTTGTGTCTACAATAATTAATAAATAAACCTGGTAGATTCCTTTTTAGTTTCTGTGTCAACAATAATTAATAATTAATAGACCATCTCTCCAAAATTCTGTGTCAACAACAATTAATAAATAAAGGCAATAGATTTCTTTTTAGTTTCTGTGTCTACAATAATTCAATAAATAAACCTATATATTCCTTTTTCTTTTTGTGTCTACAACAATTAATAAATAAACCTGGTAGATTTCTTTTTAGTTTCTGTGTCAACAACAATATATAAATAAACCTGGTAGATTCCTTTTTACTTTCTGTGTACACAAATATATATAAATAAAGGCAATAGATTCCTTTTTAGTTTCTGTGTCAACAACAATATATAAATAAACCTATATATTCCTTTTTCTTTTTGTGTCTACAACAATTAATAAATAAACCTGGTAGATTTCTTTTTAGTTTCTGTGTCAACAACAATTAATAAATAAACCTGATAGATTCCTTTTTACTTTCTGTGTCAACAACAAATATATATAAATAAAGGCAATAGATTTCTTTTTAGTTTCTGTGTCTACAATAATTCAATAAATAAACCTATATATTCCTTTTTCTTTTTGTGTCTACAACAATTAATAAATAAACCTGGTAGATTTCTTTTTAGTTTCTGTGTCAACAACAATATATAAATAAACCTGGTAGATTCCTTTTTACTTTCTGTGTACACAAATATATATAAATAAAGGCAATAGATTCCTTTTTAGTTTCTGTGTCAACAACAATATATAAATAAACCTATATATTCCTTTTTCTTTTTGTGTCTACAACAATTAATAAATAAACCTGGTAGATTTCTTTTTAGTTTCTGTGTCAACAACAATTAATAAATAAACCTGATAGATTCCTTTTTACTTTCTGTGTCAACAACAAATATATATAAATAAAGGCAATAGATTTCTTTTTAGTTTCTGTGTCAACAACAATGAATAAATAAACCTATATATTCCTTTTTCTTTTTGTGTCTACAACAATTAATAAATAAACCTGGTAGATTTCTTTTTACTTTCTGTGTCTACAACAATTAATAAATAAAGACAATAGATTCCTTTTTACTTTCTGTGTACACAAATATATATAAATAAAGGCAATAGATTCCTTTTTAGTTTCTGTGTCAACAACAATATATAAATAAAGGCAATAGATTCCTTTTTACTTTCTGTGTCTACAACAATTAATAAATAAACCTATAGATTTCTTTTTACTTTCTGTGTCAACAACAATTAATAAATAAACCTATAGATTCCTTTTTCTTTTTGTGTCTACAACAATTAATAAATAAACCTATAGATTTATTTTTCTTTTTGTGTCAACAACAATTAATAAATAAAGGCAATAGATTCCTTTTTTCTTTTTTACAATGAATAAAATACTATCCATCTCTCCAAGATTCTGTGTCAACAACAATTAATAAATAAACCTGATAGATTCCTTTTTAGTTTCTGTGTCAACAATAATTCAATAAATAAACCTATAGATTCCTTTTTCTTTTTGTGTCTACAATAATTCAATAAATAAACCTGATAGATTTCTTTTTACTTTCTGTGTCAACAACAATATATAAATAAAGGCTATAGATTTCTTTTTACTTTCTGTGTACACAAATATATAAAACTACTCTATAGCTGAAGTATTCTTTCTGTGTCAACAACAATAATTAAATAAAGGCAATAGATTTCTTTTTACTTTCTGTGTACACAAATATATAAAACTACTCTATAGCTGAAGTATTCTTTCTGTGTCAACAACAATAATTAAATAAACCTGATAGTTTCCTTTTACTTTTACAATTAATAAAAATACCCTATATCTGACAACCCCAAACGGTATAAATCTGCCTTTCATATTGTAGGTCATTTATATGTTTCGTTACTCATTTATCGAGACCATATAATACCATAATAATTGTATGGTATTACATTTATTGGGTTTATTAGGTTTGTTTGTTTATTGGGTTGTTTTATTGCGGGTGGGCGGTCGGCAGGCGGGCAGGGTTAATTACACGGTTGTTGCCCTTAGTTAACATTATAACGCAGTAAATCTTGTCCCGTTACTTCTGTATTCGAATCTCTCGTGAAATATTAGTTATTATTTTTGATTCATTATCCGCATCTTCCTTTCCCGACCCCCCCAACACTTCCAACATTAATTTATGGTATCTCGTATTGGTTCTTGAATCGTGGCGGTCCCAATCGGTATACCTTTTTTTAAACTCTTTCATCAACATAAATGATCCCTTTGAAACGTTTTTGATTGCTCTGCGAATACTCGTGTGGTTTGCGTCCTCCTTTTCCCAAATATTGTTGTTCTTCACATATATAATCTTTCGTTTCTCATCGGTGCAATGCATCGGTCTTACTTCCTGTTTTAACGCTTTTAAGTTTTTGATAAATATATTTGAAATGCCATTTACATACCCATTATTCTCGATATATTCCAAATCAGAAAATTGCTGTTTAATCGAATTCACAAAATCGCTGAGATTCATCGCATCCTTACACGTCTCGTTTAAAAAGAACTGGAGGTTAAACGTCTTATTTTTGGTGGTTGTCCTGTTGTTGTTGTTGTTGTTGGTTGTGACAACCTGGTTATTATTAACCAATTCAATAATGGTTTTATTTTGGTCTTGTATTGTGTTATTCTGTTCGATTATCAATTCCTTAAGTTCATTGGTGTCCTTTAATATTTGTAAAACAAGATCAGTCGATACTTCTGGCAGTTTTTCGACATTCTTTTCAGGACATTTTTGTTTATGTCTATGTAGTCCTTGTCTATATTTATATGTTTTAGAGCAAAATTGACATATTCGCAATTTGTCCCGGGGTTTATCGTGTTGTTGTGGTGTGGAGACATTTTGCGGGAAATTGTCCCCTGGCGTCACCCGTTTATGTTTATGGGTTGCGATATGTCGCGCCCAATCTGTAGGTTTACAGCATTTAAAGTCACAACCTTTACAATTAAATGTATGCGCGTAATTTTGCGGGAAAACGTCACCCTGTTTGTCACCCATGTCGTTCATATATATAAATGTCTAAAATGTCTTTAAATTAAAATTCCGGAATTTATGCGTGTTTTTTTATTTTTTATCATAATAAAACATATCGTTGGTTTACTATGCCTGACCTTAAAAAATCGGTCAGTCACAATTTCAGAATTTGGTGAAAGTCTACCCTCCCTATTGGTTTTTGGACATTTATTTTTGTCCATTTTCAAATTCCTATCTCAAGTTTTGAAAAAAACTATAAAGAGATTAAAATACTTTCCATTTCACCGAAATTGGGCGTTTATTGTTTGAAAAAATAAAGAAATATAGTATAATGGAACGCGTCTCGTATATAAAGGCAGATAACAACAAAATAATAAACGAAGAGGCAATACGATGGGTTAGGAAACTTGACCGGTGTTTAGCAATATGCACCAAATCTATAGGATGCGACGGAATACACGATACGCACCGAATATGTAAATCAAAGAACCCAGAGAGTTATAATAAACTTAATAAACACTTTGAATAAATCGGCGGTCGTTTCTATATTTCGTTACTCATTTATTGAGACCATATAATACCATAATAATTGTATGGTATTATATTTATTGGTTTTATTCGGTTTGTTTGTTTGTTG
>Ga0209107_10001427_pt1 | contig 13382 bp, 13 predicted proteins | sample LakErihyJuly2011_2_FD_187460 | JGI IMG/M metagenome (GOLD analysis project Ga0209107, IMG submission 187460) | Freshwater microbial communities from dead zone in Lake Erie, Canada - CCB hypolimnion July 2011 (SPAdes) (version 2) | ecosystem: Environmental > Aquatic > Freshwater > Lentic >... | reverse complement strand
TGCCTGTCATTTTAAAATCCAGCCAACTTCCGCAATACGCTTATTACAAACCACGAAATAGATACCGTGCAGACTCTATTTTAAATTTTTTAGAACGGTATAACAAAAACCATTTTCGTTTTATAGCGGCTTTAACCAGCAAAGACATCTCCCATACCAATACCCAAAAAAAAGTTAAGGATTATGGGATTATCGGCTTAGGCAGTACGAACAACAAAGGGTGCATCAGCTCTTCTTTTAAATTAAAGAAAAATGTTACAGAGGCAAAGTTTTTAGAAAGGTTGCAAAAAGTAACTCTTCATGAAATTGGACACAACCATGGCCTGACAAAAGTTCCCGGCCATCACTGCAGCAGTGCTTATCCTTGTTTCATGAAAGATGCAAAAGGCAAGTTAACTACAATAGACAATTGGCCTATGGATCTTTGCAAAGATTGCAGGGATGAGATTGGTTTGAAACGTTAAATTATTTCGGGCAGAGATTTGCTTAAGAGTTTGTGTAATAAGTAAAATATGGCCAGTAATCCTATGTACTAAACTATTACAAAAGTTCTATAAACTTCAATCACTTTTATATACTATTCATCCGTGTTTTTTCAAACACACATTATTTTCTTTTTAATTGTATGTATCTTTGCAGTTCGTAAAAACCACATGGGGCTGACCGGAATTGACGGGTAGAGCGAATGGGGTGTAAGCATGTAGAGCTTTGTTTGCTGGCTCTTTAATCTCAACACTCAAAACTTCAAGAGGCGAAAATAACTTCGCAATGGCTGCTTAATCAGTGATTAGGTAAATTTCCATACACTGTCGTTGCCCTTGTCTGGGTCGGTAACGGGTTACGGTGTTCGACATACCCGGGTATGTAAGCAGTGTTGCAGCGGCTGTTTGCATTACAAGTAGCATAAGGTTGTGGCAAGGTCTGAAACCAAGCTTTCACAACTCGAAAAATAATGGTTTCTAAACATGTAGAAAGCGCCATCATTTCCTAGTTCGGACGAGGGTTCGATTCCCTCCAGCTCCACCCTGTAGCAGAGAAAACCCTGAAAACAATATTCAGGGTTTTTTTTATGCAATTCGGTCAGGATTTTCACGCTACAGGGTGAGACCCGTAGCGTGCGACGAAGGAGCTCTGCTGCGGGGACACCTCCTCTTTCATAAGCAGGATTAAAACAAAAAAAAGCTTTTGAATAAAAGCGCATTGAAATGAATGTTCTTGTAAGGCCCCCAATTCGGGAACAACGCAGTTATTCCCCTATTTGTAATTTACTCTCACAATCACATTCTCATTCACTCTAAAAAAAAAGCTTTTGAATAAAAGCGCATTCAATTGTGTGTTCTTGTTAGGTCCCCAATTCGGGAACAACAAAGTTATTCCCCTATTTGTAATATACTCTCACAATCACATTCTCATTCACTCTAAAAAAAAAGCTTTGAAAAAGCGCATTCAATTGTGTGTTCTTGTTAGGTCCCCCAATTCGGGAACAACGCAGTTATTCCCCATTGAATTTAAACCACATTCCCTACAAATGTTTCACCCCGCTGGGGTTTAATACTTCAATCTCACATTCACCCTATAAATATTACACCCCTTGGCGCTTTGTAACAACCTGTCCTATGGCGTGTTCGTCGCAGTAAGCGAATTCTGCTATGGGAAGAAAAGTCTCTGGTATGGATTCAATCTCACATTCACATTCACTTCATAACCATGAGTTGGCTATAAAAGATTATTGAATATCAATAGATAAATTTAAATTTTAATCTTAGAAATTTCACTTTCTAAAGTATCCAAATCATTATTAATAATGACCCAAACAATACTGTAATCAATACCCATATAATCGTGTACTATTCTATTTCTGAATCCACGTATTCTAAACCAATTAATTTCTGGATAATGTTCTCTGATTTCATCAGGGATTCTATTGGCAGCTTCTCCAATAATCTCAAAATTCCTTATAACAGCATCGCATGTTTTGGAATCGTTAACAAAGCCTTCAAATGTGTATCCTAGAATATAAGTTTTTATTTTAGCAATAGAACTTAATATATCTGAAATCAACAAGATTGGCTCTCTATTAGACATAGTTCAAATCTTTTTCAATGACTTCAAAATATTGAGGCTTTAAACCGTTTTTAGAAACAAGGTCAACTTTAAGTTTTAAAATCGATTCAAGTTCATCCGCAAGATCTATAAACTCTATACCGATTGGCTTTTTGAAATCGACAAGAATATCTACATCGCTGTTTGCTTGTTGCTGCTCACGACTATATGAACCAAAAACAGCCAAAAAACTTAGACCGTACTTTTCTGTAAGTCTATGTTTATTAACTTTTAATGTTTCTAATATTACTGTGAGATTTTTCACATAGCAAATATACTAAATCATTTGTAAACCGAATTCAGGATTAAAAAACAATTGTAAACTTTTTTAGGACGAGCCAAACTCATTCACCCTATAAATCTTAAATCCCTTGGCGTAACTTAACAAAGAGAAGTCTTTGCCACTGAGGTCAACTCCTCTAGAGTTAAATGGTTTACTCTAACATTCACTCTCAATCTTCTTCCAAAGTTGTGTAATATCCTTAACAATTATTAACCGAAATCATCAAACATCATCAAAAAAACTATATCCTAAACGCTAGACCCTATCCCCTAATACATCCGTTTCCATTACCTTTGCCCCATGTCCATCTCAATCGGTATCATTCGTGAAGAAAAACAACCCGCTGATAAACGCGTAGCCTTTACGCCAGCGCAGTGTGTTGAATTGAAGGCGCACTACCCACAATTGCAAATCTATATCCAATCGTCGAGCGACCGTTGCTTTTCTGATGAACTATACAGCCGCGTGGGCGTTGTAACAAAAGAAGACTTAAGAGATTGCGATTTTTTATTTGGGATCAAAGAAGTTCCTGCCGATAAATTGATTGCCAATAAAACCTATTTGTTCTTTTCGCATACTATAAAAAAGCAAGCCCACAACAAAGGCTTGATGCACGCCCTAATTGAAAAGAAAATAAAACTCATTGATTACGAAACCTTGCGTTGGAAAAACGGCGACCGTATACTTGGTTTTGGCCGCTTTGCTGGTTTAGTTGGCGCTTACAATGGCCTTATCACTTGGGGTAAAAAATACAAGACTTTCGACCTTAAACCGGCCTACAAATGCAGCGATTATGCAGAGCTAAAACGCGAGCTTAAAAAAGCTGTTTTACCAAATATAAAAATCATTCTTACTGGCAATGGCCGTGTGTCGTTGGGTGCACTAGAATTGTTAAACGAAGCTGGTATCAAACAGGTAACCCCAGCGGATATTTTAACCAAGATATTTGCAGAACCAGTATTCGCGGTTTTGTTAAGTGAAAACTTATACGAGCGCATCGATGGTAAAGCCTATGACAGAAGCGATTTTCACCACGATCCTACCCGTTACCGCTGCGTATTTAGATACTATTTACCGCATTGCGATTTGTTGATTAATGGCATTTATTGGGACGAGCACATGGACCGCTTGTTTTCTGAAAACGACACCCGTTTAAGCACCTTTAAAACCAAAGTGATTGCCGACATCAGTTGTGATTTAAATGGCGGTGTTCCTATCACTTTAAAAGACACCAAAATATTTGATCCTGTATTTGGTTACGACCCCATGTCAATGAGCATCTGCGAGCCTTATTTAGACCACACCATCGATATTATGGCGGTGGGCAATCTACCAACCGAACTACCCCGCGATGCCAGCGAAGGCTTCGGTGCTATGCTCATCGAATATGTTCTACCTGAACTACTCAAAACCGAAAGCACGGTCATAGACAACGCCTGCATTTGCAAAGACGGAAAGTTGACACACGAGTATGCGTATTTGACGGACTATGCTTATTGAGCCTCCGGCTCAATAAGGAACAACAGCAAGAGGGCTGAGTCGAGCCAATTTTGTTTGTAAATTCCGTTATAACTTTAAATTTCGACAAATTTAATCTGAAAACTTGTTGTTGGAGTATTCCCGCTGGTCATGAGAGCGCTGCCGCTAAGGTCCTCACCAACAACATGTAATCGTATTTTTTGATCTATCATATTTCTTAAATCTCTTCGTATTTTCGACTGCCCTTGCTACTCCCTCCATATGTAATCGTATCTTTGTGATACTATATTTTCGAAATCTCCTCGTATTTCCTACTCAACTCAGCCCTCTTGCTGTTGTGGAGTATCTCTTCGCTCTGCGAAGATTTACTCCTTCCATATAAACCTCACCAACACCAATCCCATAACCACAATCAAAACATTGAAGGCCATCAGGACCATTAGGTCGGGAAGCAGGACCGAGAAACCGAGTTCATCGATGGCTTTTTTGCCAGCCTTGGTACCAATTAAAATCAAAGGCAAAATAACTGGAAAAGTTAAGACCGGCAATAAGACACCTGGGTTATCGGTTTTGGTGGCTATGCTGCTGCTAATGGTAAAGATAGATGAAATACCTATGCCAGTAACCAAGCAGACCAATAAAAAACTAGGACCGCCTTCGCTCACCTGACCATGCATTAAGGTGAAAACCGCGTAAGCGAATAAGGTAAAGACAATCATTAAGAGCGCCGAACAAATTAAACGCGCAGCTAAAAAGTCGACAGGCGAACATATTTGATGCCAAAAAACGAAATTGTTTTTGCGCATTTGGATGAAGGATTTGGAGATGCCTTGCAGGGTGGTGAACACCACAACGATCCAGAAGATGGAACTAAAATGGGGCTTGTCCATGCCTGGCAAGCTTAAAAATGTAATGAGCACAGCGGTGAAGATGTACAGACAAGCACCGACAATAGCGTATTTGCCTTTCCATTCTTCTCTCAAAAAAATTTTCACCATTTCTACCATTGTGTCAAAGCTAAAAAATTGTACTTTTGCAAAAGTAATATAAACATTTGTATGCTCAGCAAAATAGAACATTTATCGTCAGCAGAAAAAAACTTAATTGTTAATGCACCTCTTCTAATTTCAGCCTTGGTGTCTGGTTGTGATGGTGAATTCACCCCTAGCGAAATCCAACAAGCCGTTAAAATCATCCACATCAAAACCTATTCTGAAACCCGCGATGTGAGTGGTGTATACAAAACAGTTGACGGACACACTGAAGAAAGCATAGAAATGTTAATTAGCTCTTTGCCTGAATCAACGACTGAAAGAAACGAAATGTTAATCTCTATGCTGAAAGGCTTAAATGATATATTTCCGCAACTAGACAGCGCCTTCGCCCACGATTTGTACAGCAGTTTGAAAGAACTTGCATTTTACGTGAGCAACGCTGGCGACGACCTAGGCCTAAGTATCCGTTCTGAGCAAGAAAAAGGAATGGCACAGTTGTCGTTTTTGGACGCACAGTAAAGCCAGGGGCTGGGTTACCTGCCTTCGTTTCGCTCATGCAGGCAAGCAGGGGTAAGGATTTAGTTTTGTGTGCGTTAGGCGACAAAACACGCAACCTAACTTCACTATTTTCTTATTTTAAAATTTACTTATTTAATTTCCTTGAGAGAAAACAAAAGGAATTTTATTATTTTTTCGGAACGTCGAATACCGAAATCCATACTATACCCTATCCCGAAAGCTTTCGGCAGCTAGACCCTAAACCCTTATTTAAGCTCCGCTTAAAACAGATTCTCAAACCCCTCCGGCTTCAAACTCTCATGGTAATGGTGTATAAATTCTGGTTCCTTGCTGCGGATGCAACCGATGCCATTTTTGTAGTATTCAAAAAACAAAAGCCAATCTTCTTTGCCCCATTCGATTATGCTTTCGTCGTAACCCCCGATATTTAAAAACTGTTGGCGTTGGCTTGCCATAATCCCGGTGCCTCTTGACAAAAAATGGCCAGTTCCATCCTGGTGGGTAAACCAAATTTGCGGAAACCAAGCTGAATATTCCCCTGTGTAATGGTTTACCTTTTTTACCATATCTTTCGGAATGCTCATATCGGCATCGCAAATTAATATTAAGTTGTTTGTACTTTGTTTTACCGCTGCATTAAAACTAATGCTGCGCGCAAATTTTTGAGGCACTTCAGCATAAACCAATTTGCCTTTCCATGCCTTGCGAATTTCTTGCACTAAATTTTGCACATCATCGCTTCCGCAGTCGAATACTGAGAGTTCTATTAAGTCTAAATTTGCGCAGGCATTTAAAGACGGAATGAGATGGCTTAGCAAATTATGGCTGCGGTTTTTTATTCCAACACAAACACTAATGGCTTGTATATTATTTGGCTTTTTTCTAGTGGTACACCAAGCTTTAAAGTCGCTTAATACCGACGAAAACCCAACCCATTTTCTTTGTGGTGATTTGAATACAAACCACAAAAATTGTTTGAAGGGTTTCGGCAATAAACGCTTTAAAAAACTCATTTTATTTCAGCGTACAAACCGCAATGGTCGCTGTGCACATAAGCGTTCAAAATACCAGCATTTGAAAGGCGCTCGCGAATACTATCACCGATTGAAATGTAATCGATTCTCCATCCCTTGTTGCGCTCACGGGCGGCCGTTCTAAAGCTCCACCAGGTGTAATGGTGTGGATCTTGGCTAATCAATCTAAAACTATCGTGCATGCCGCTGCCAAACCATTGGTCCATCCAAGCCCTTTCTTCAGGCAAAAATCCACTGGAATTTTTATTGCCAATTGGATCGTGAATATCGATATCATTATGGCAAATGTTGTAATCGCCACATACCAATAACTTGTCTTTATTTGGATCATTTTGAATAAAATGATTGAAGGCTTCTAAAAATTCATACTTCACTTGTTGGCGGATATCGCCGGTGGTGCCAGAAGGGAAATAGGCACTGATGACTTCGCAGTTTTCGAACACAGCTTTGATCACACGTCCTTCGGAATCGAAAAGCTTATGGCCCATACCTTTAACAACTGATTTTGCTTTTTCTTTGCTTAGAATACCAACACCACTATACCCTTTTTTTTCAGCAGGAAACCAATAGCAATGGTAACCCAAAGCTTCCAAAGCAGCTTGATCAATGTCTTGCTCTTGCGCCTTTAATTCTTGTACACAAACGGTATCGGGATTTTCTTCTTTTAAAAAATCAACAAACCCTTTAGACATGGCAGAACGAATGCCGTTTACGTTGTATGAAATGATTTTCATTAGACAACAAACTTAAGGTATTTTTTGAGCTTGAAAAAGCCCGAGAATTAATTTCTGTTGTCCATACCCCACAACATTTTGTGGCGCAAGGTTTTTAAGAAAGTATCGCCTTCAAAACGCACCAAATTGATGTGGAAATCGGCTTTGCGAATCGCTATTTGTATGGTCTGATCGATGGTTACCGAACGGCTGTCTAAAGAGGCTAAAAAATTGGCGCTGCGGCCTTCTATTTCAAAACTCAAAACTTGATCATCTGGAATAATAACCGGCCTTACATTTAGATTGTGCGGGGCAATTGGCGTAACCACCAAACTGGAAGATTTTGGGAACAATATAGGACCACCGCAACTCAAAGAGTAACCTGAAGAGCCGGTTGGTGTTGATACAATAAGTCCATCGGCCCAATAGGAATTCAAAGGCTCTCCATTTAAAAAGGCATGAACAGTAATCATGCTACTGGTTTCCTTTTTATGCAAAACAAAATCGTTGAGCGCATAGTTAAAACGGAACAAATCAGCGTTGCTTTCGAGTTGCAGCAGCGAGCGTTTGTCTAATGAATAATTACCCCCTTTAAGTTCCTTAAATGCCTGAATAAACCCGTCGGTGGATACATTGGCTAAGAAACCCAAACGGCCGGTGTTCACACCAATAATTGGCACTTGACTATCGCCTGTTATTTCCACTGCACTAAGTATGGTACCATCGCCACCCACACTGATCAAAAAATCAAGTTCAGCCGATTTCTTGCAGAGGTATTCAAACTCTGGCAATCCATATTTATTTTCAAGACAAGAAGCCAGATGGCTATGCAAATAAAGTTCAACCTGCTCGGAAAGCAAGAAAAAAATTATGTCATCCATCAACTTTACTTGTTCGGGCGTGTTAACGACTTTGGTGAATAAACCGATTTTCATACGCTGGCAATTTTAACTTTTACAAAACCCTGATAAGCCTTATAAAAATACAAATTTAGGGAATTGGGAGGTAGGAAGCAAACAGACCTTGGGGAACCCACGGGAGCAAGAGCATGGAAAGGCGCTATAAAAAAAGCACCCGCTTTCGCAGATGCTTTCTTGGACTATCTTATTTAAGGTTTAGAAACGCTCGAATGAAGAGAAAAAGAAGTTGCCTTCGATTGCTGCATTCTCGTCGCTATCGCTACCGTGGATTGCGTTTGCGTCAATACTTACTGCATATTTTTTACGTATGGTTCCTTCTGCTGCGTTTGCAGGATTGGTTGCGCCGATTAAGTTTCTGAAATTTTCAATGGCATTGTCGCCTTCCAAAATTGCAGCAACAATAGGACCGCTGATCATAAAGTTTACCAAATCTCTGAAGAATGGACGCTCGCTGTGAACGCCATAAAATGCCTCAGCTTGCGCTTGGGTTAATTGTAAATATTTCATCGCTTCGATTTTAAAGCCTGCAGCTAAAATATCGTCGATGATTTTTCCAGTGTGGCCATTTGCTACCGCATCAGGCTTAATCATGGTGAAGGTTTTGTTGGTCATTTTTCTCTTATTGGTCTTTTAAAACGGGTGCAAAATTAGGTATTTATTGCCTAAAAAACGAAGAAATTTAGAAAATATGCCCATACAAAACGACAAAAAGCGAATTATAACGGATTTGAGATTCAAAATCCAAAAATGCTTAATCTTTTTGTTTGGTGTAAAAACGCTCCCACAAATCTTGAATAATCCCATCTTTAAGTCCGTGGTATGGCGTTAAAATATCTGTTATATTGGTGCGTTCAAAAATATCCATATAAATCCTACCGGCCACATCGATTACCTCGGCGCGGTCTGGATTCAACTTTAAATGGTAAACCCTTTCATGCAAATCGATGGCTTCAATGTCTTCGGTTAATTCAACCAACTTTTGTAGTTTCATGTAATTGCCTTGGGTAACACCAGCAAGCTCTCCAAATTTATGAATGTTTCCTCCTGTACCTACGCCCTTTAATTTGGGCACCCAGGTTACATGCTCTTTAATCCATGCATGCATTTTATCGTATTCTTCAGGTTTGATTTTATTTTCTCTTGCCCTAACTGTGCCAATGTTAAAACTCTTTCCAACCAAGGCTTTGTTCTCTTGAATTAAGGTCAACTCGGTGCTACCGCCTCCAACATCCACGTGCAAGAATGTTTCTGTTTTAGGCAGTAAATGCAAAAAGGCATTCATTATGAGTTTACTCTCTGCATTGCCTGTAATAATATCGATGCTAATGCCCGTTTCTTTCTTTATGAGCTTAACTATCTTATCTGAATTCTTCGCATCGCGCATGGCGCTGGTTGCGCAAGCTCTATAAAAATCAACATTGTAAATGTCTAACAACAAACTGAAAGCTTTTACCGCTTTGGTTAACAAGTCTAATTTCTTTTTACCGATTTCTTTGGTGCTAAACACATCATCACCCAAACGGATTGGCAAACGGGTAAATTCAACCTTTTTCCATTCAGGCTTTAGTGTATCTTCTTGTAAAGGCCTTGATATCAAAAGCCTTACTCCGTTGGAACCAATGTCTATTGCACCGAATTTCATTACATGCAATAATACATCTATTTTTTAAACAATAAAGTGACTTTTACTTTACTTTTAAGTTATTTTCAAGATAGGTGATTCCTCTAGCTGTGAGGGTAAAACTATAGCCATTTAGATGATCAGAATCATATAAAATCCCTGAGGTGGTATCGTTCTCGATATCACGGTAAGGACGGGCGTAATCTTTGAAAATTAAATTCTTTAATTCGTCGGCTATCGCATAATGACTGAATTTCGGCAACTCAGATACCATTTGCTCGAAGGTTTCTTCAAAGACTAAAAGTGAAATTATTTGTTCGGCCAGCGGATCAAGTTGTTCTTCCATTTGAATTGCGTTTGCTTATTGGCACATTTTTATGTGCGTACGGACAATGTTTGCAAGCGCAGCCGCAGCAATTTCCTCGCTTCAAATGGTAGGCCTCTGTAAAAACCATAAACCCATTTTTATCAAAGTAATAATCTTCGTTTTCCAACGCTTGTTTCACTGCACAAATATACTAAGGCTTAGAGATTTATTTATCGCAAAATTCTATACCATAATTTGCGCGCTCGATGTTTAAAACAAATTTTGAACTTATTGTTTTTTATTATCTTTGTATGCCTTCATGAAACTTTATATTTTTATATTAACCGCCATTTCTTTACCCGCTTCTTTGCCTGCACAATGGAAAAAAATTAGCAATCCTTCAAGCAACAAAGACCTATACGATGTGCAAATAATAGGAAAAACAGCCTATACAGTTGGCCAAAACAGTGCTTTGTTAAAATCTGTCGACACCGGCAAATCTTGGAGCAACATCAACCTTAGCATTCCGCAAAACATGCGCGCAGTTTTTTTCATTAACAAAGACACGGGGTTTATTGTTGGTGAAAACGCCCGCATACAAAAAACAATGAATGGAGGTAGTACCTGGTCGCAAAAATATGTGCGTACAGCTGCCTATGGTTACGATATTCACTTTCGTGGACAATATGGAATAGCAGTGGGCAAAGACATGCTTGCGGTGAGCAGCAACAACATGGGTGAAACATGGGCCGTTGACACCACCTTTATTTCCAACAAACGCTTAAACAGTGCCTGCATTCTTCCCAATGGCCAATGTTGGGCTGTAGGCGACAGTGGCTATATTCTCAACAAACACATCAGCAGAAGGCTATGGGTAAATAAAAAATACAACAGCAAGATAAATTTTAACAGCATTATAGCTCTTGGCGATTCAATACTCATCATTTGCGGAGGCATGCCCGATAGCGCCACTGCTGGGAAATTCCAAAACATCCTTTTATTAAGTTCAAATGGTGGAAACAGCTTTTCTCAAAGCAGTTTACCTGAAATGAAAATCCCAAACTGCGTGTATTTCTTTAATTCCGATACAGGATTTATCTGCGGAAGCAATGGTTTAATCTCAAAATCATACCAAGCCTTAAGCAATAGAGGCCTTCAAATTACGGGATCTGCCTCCTCCCTAAATTCAATCTTTTTTGAGCATAACATTGGCTTAAGCGTTGGTGATGGTGGCAGTATTTACCGAACAAGCAACAGAGGTGGGTATGGATTAAGTGTTAGCAGCAATAGGGAAATACCATTTTTAGTCTATCCCAATCCAAGCACAGGTGTATGCGCAATCGGCAGTTTTGAAGAGATAAAAAATATTAAAGTTTATAATGCACTTGGCGAAGAAATTTCATTTGAAATGAATGCTGGTTTATCTCAAATTCGCATTGATACCAAGGGTCTTTTTATGCTCCAAATACAAAGCAAAGACTCTGTTTACCGTCAAAATATTTTGGTCTATTAAGGCTCAGTAACCAATTCACTAATCACCGGATTGATTCTCGAAAACCGCACCTTCACTTTTTTCAAATCAAAGTAAGCCTCTTTAGGAATGTATTCTGCTCTCCGGGCAATCAACTCGCCATTGACGGTGTAATAATATTCGAGTTCGTTGGCAAAAAACTTCACACGATCGATGTCGCAGGTTTCATAAAAATAGGAAAGGTGAACCGTCTTGGTTATTTTCATTAAGCCCAAAAATAAAATTGGCGTAACAAAAAATAAAAACAGAAATATGCGCACGGACCCACCATCGCTGTTATAAGGCTCTATGCGCATGGCTTTTTTAAAGGTTCTGCGTTTGTAAATATTTTCGGCACTTTGATACGCTCCAAGACCAAAAACAAATCCACCAAGCACATTGTATAGAATTTTATAGTTGAGTAGGTTGATAAACCAATGGTTGTAACACATCAATATGCCGCTGAAGAACAACATCATGGACACCAAAAATCTATACCTATGCGGAAAATTATTCTCGGCTTTTAAAAACTCTTCGACAAACCGCTTGCGCTTGTTCTCTTTATGTGTCCTAACCTTTTGGCGCGTTATCTCCTCTTTGCTTGGCTTGGGAACTTCGTTGGGTTTGGCTGTATAATACCCTTTTAAGGCATTGTCGTATAGTATTTTATCGTCTGGCTCAGACAATATATTATAGCCTTGGGTCAGAATTTTAAAGTATTCTTCGGCGTGTTTGTTGTTTGGATTGCGATCGGGGTGGTACAACTTCGCCAATTCGCGGTAGCGCTTCTTCACCGTTTCTATGTCAGAAAACGATTCAATTTCCATGAGGCGGTAATAGTTGTGTTCGACCAAATTATTTCTTTCTAAACTTTAAAACTTAATCAGCGCGTGTGGGATAAACTTATTTTACAGCGCAAACAATTTAAACATTTTAAAACCGCTTTTGGTTTGGTTAAAGCCTTTTAATTAAATGAATAAGATGACAAATATATTAAATTTTGTTATATTCAATTACATTTAAGTGGGCTTGCTCTTGAAAAGAAGCCTCTTAGAGCAAGTTTTGTAAGCAAACAATTATTTGGTACGGTTTTCGTTTAAAAATTAATATGTTCAAGTCGTTTTTATCTCTCATCATTTCACTGCCCATTTTTGTGCATGCACAATTGCAAGCAGACAAAACCGTACACGATTTTGGGAACATCACCTATTTCAACAACGATACTGCTTACTTTATATTCAGTAACACAGGGAGTAAAATCATCTACCTTTTGCCTACTCAACCCAAGGACAATTACGCTGTGCTTTGCAGCAGTAACACTTTAGCTCCTGGCAGCAGTATGCGCATTGGCATAGCGTATTACACCGACAAAAAAGGAAGTTTTAACCAAGACGTCCAATTGTATTTTAGCAACAGCAACACCCCCACTGTTTTAAAGATAAAAGGAAACATCAAATCGATTCGAGAAACAGCATTTAGTATTTGTCCTTCAATTGAAAACAGCCGTCCATTAAAAAATGAACAAATTCCCTTGAGCATTACCGTGCGCGATGCCAGCACGTCTCAAATAATTAAAATCGCACAATTAAAAGTGCAGAAAAACCACATCGACTACAATTGTGTGCCGGGCTTTGAATCTTGGAACTACAAATGCAAAGTCGACTATGGCATAGTGGCTGTGTATGCATCAAAAAAAGGATATACCAGCAATGCAATTGATTACAACTATTCAGAGAAAAACCACGACTGTGTTATATTCTTAACACCACTATTAGACAGTACTGAGAAAGATCCTGTTTTAATTACGGAGAAAAAAAAGGCCGAAAAAATAAAAGGCAAAGACAGTATTGTTGTGCCTGAAATTCCAGTTTATGTGCCAGTAGCGTACGCTGATTCAG
>Ga0209107_10001426_pt1 | contig 13383 bp, 7 predicted proteins | sample LakErihyJuly2011_2_FD_187460 | JGI IMG/M metagenome (GOLD analysis project Ga0209107, IMG submission 187460) | Freshwater microbial communities from dead zone in Lake Erie, Canada - CCB hypolimnion July 2011 (SPAdes) (version 2) | ecosystem: Environmental > Aquatic > Freshwater > Lentic >... | reverse complement strand
GGAAAGTTCTTGAATGTTATCTGCGGTTTACCTGTTAGGGGTATAGACCAATTGAATGGTTTGGGTAAGATTATTTAACCTTAAAATCCAAGTCGTCGAAGTCGAAACTGAAGTCGGTCATCGGTGATATGGCTTCCATCGTAAAGCCGGTCACTTTATTGTCGGCGCTCATTTTGATGCGCACCCAAGCGTCGGCATCAAAACTTCTGTCGTACCATTTTACCAATAAAGTGTTGTTCATGTAATGGAAAATCTCGCCTTTTAGTTTTGGCGATTTTTTAGATTCAAAAATCAGTTTGCCATTTTGCATGCTCAACACCACATCGCCAAACCAGCCATCGTTAAAAGTGCCGGCGTATTGCGCAAGATTGGCTTTTGCTTTCAATTTCAAATTGGCGTTTACCACCTTGTAAATTGAATCCATTAAATGGTTTGCGTAGTTCACATTCTTGTTTCGGCCAGAGGCATATAAGTTTACACGGTCAATGTTTTTAATCCCCAAGTATGCATCTTTAATGCCATCGGTAATGGCTTTAAAAGCACCGCCTTCTTGTTGGTTGGTCAGCACTATTATTCCCAAACCCAATTCTGGCAGCATGGTCAATTGGGTAACGTTGCCTGGCAAGCCGCCTGAGTGGCTCACTTCTTTATACCCTTTGACATCTTTCAAAAAGAAACCCAAGCCATACGCTGAAAAGTGGGTGTTGTAAGTACCCGGAGCTGCAACAGGAATGGACATTTGAGCGCCCATCATTTCATTCAATACTTTTTGCGAGAATAAAGTTTGAGAATTGTTTTCACCATAGCGCGCATTGTTCATTAGGGCAATCAACCATTTACTGATATCGGTAACATTCGAAAATATGGTACCAGCGGCACTCATCAGTTCTGAGTTGTGGTGCGAAATGGCCATTAGTTTGCCATCGCAAATCGCATGGGGTTCTATAATGTTCGATTTGTTGCCAAGTCTATTGTATTGGGAAGACGATTGGCTCATGCCCAAGGGTTTGAAAAAATGGTTTTCTATAAAACTAAACCACGATTCACCGCTTACACGGGCAATGATTTCACCAGCAGTGATAAACATTAAATTGTTGTATTGAAATTTGGTTCTGAACGCAGATTCTGGTTTTAGGTAGCGCAAATTAAAGATGGCGTTTTGCACATTGAAATTGGCCGAATCGGGGAAGAACATTAAGTCTCCAGCGCCAAGGCCCAAACCGCAACGGTGGGTGAGTAGGTCGCGGATTCTGAAGTCTTCGGTCACATAGGGATCGTATAATTTAAATTCAGGAATATAGTCGCGCACCTTGTCGTCCCATTTTATTTTTCCTTCATCAACCAGTATGCCTAAGGCAGCAGAAGTAAAGGCTTTTGAATTTGAGGCAATACCAAACAAAGTATTTTCATCTACAGGCTGCGGGTTGTTTAAAGAACGCACGCCATAGCCTTTGGCATGTATCAGTTTGCCGTCTTTGATAACACCAACTGCAATACCAGGCACTTGAAACGCTTTAAGGGTGCGCTCAACCAAGGTGTCGATTTGCAAACTGCTTAAGCCTTGTGCCTTTGCATTAAAAAATGCCGCAGAAAATAAAATTACAAATACAAAATGTTTGAATACAAATTTCATGGGTGCAATTTAGGAAAGTTTATTGGAAAGGGGAAAATAGAAGTCTGCCCATTTTTTCACCATACCCTATTCTAAAAATCTGCCTGATTAGGAAGTCTTCTCTTCCAAAGTGCCATCGGCATGTTTGGCAAAACGGCCTTTGCTGCGCTCATGCACCTGGTCGTAGCGCGACCATGGCCAGCCGCCGAATTGGGTTTGGTGGTAATCTTCAAACGCTTGTTGTATCTCCTCTTTGGTGTTCATTACGAAAGGACCGTATTGAATCACTTGTTCGGCAATCGGTTTGCCTTGCAACACCAAAATACTTACAGGCTCAGCGCCCGCTTTTATCACCAAGTCTTGTTCAGGAATTACATTTACTGCACTGTATTTTGGAATGGTTTTACCTGCTATAAGTAAAGAACTGCCTTCGTAGAAGTATAAATTTCTGTTGATGCCAACACTTGCTTTTGGCATGGTCCATGAGCCATTGGCTTCAATTTTAATGTTCCAGATTGCCACCTCGTTTAAGGGATCGTTGGCCCATGAGTTCGGAGGACAAGCTGGCGCTTTGGTTTCGCCAATCTTGCCTGCTATAACTTCTATACTGGTATTTAGATTATTGATATCTGTATGCGTGTAATTTGGAATGCTGTCGCTCCACAACATTGTAAAGTGAGGATCCACCATTTTTTTAGCCTTGGGCAAGTTCAACCAAATTTGAAACAACTCCAATGGGTTTTCTTTTTCTTTCTCTAAAAGTGGAAACATTTCAGAGTGTTGAACGCCTTTGCCAGCAGTCATCCACTGCACATCACCATTGCCATAACGGCCCGCGGCGCCCAATGAATCGGCATGGTCTACCAAGCCTTTTCGAACCACTGTTACGGTTTCAAAACCTCGGTGTGGATGTCCAGGAAAGCCCGGAACGGTTTTGCCATGGTACATTCTAAAACCATCTTTCACAATAAAATCATCGCCCATGTGCCTGCCTTGAAACATGCTTGGATCTGGACCCATGGCCTCATTGCCCTTAGGAAAATTGTCTTCATGGTGCACACAAAATAAAAAGGGATCAGCGGTTTCCCATTGAAAACCCAAAGCGCTAATGCTTTTTATCGGGTCGATATCGTCTTGTTTGTCTTGCATGTTTTTTAAGGTTTTTGAAAATTGTTCAAGTGGCGCCAACATAAGCGCTGAAGCCGCTAAGGTCATTCTGTTTAAGAAATTTCTGCGTTTTAGTCCATTGCTCATACGGATGTATTATTTGCTGTCACAAATATAAAACCCTGCATTCAATTTTGATGCAGGGTTTTATCTATGGATCGATATTTAAAACCAATAAGGTTTAATGTTGCCCTTGAGGTGCCTATTTCAAAAGAGCCAATTCTTGATTTAAGAATTTTTCTTCAACTGGTTTTAAAGCCACCTTTTGTGTCAGCTTGCCTCCAACACCGATGCTGCATTTGAAATAATACGCTTGTTTGTCGACATAGCTAACGCCAATCAGATAGGCTTCTCGGTTTTTGGCAATTGAACCAAAGCCAACCTTCGTGCCACTCACATCACCTTTCATCACCCCGCGGATATCGGTGTACACCAAATAATATTCGGCGGTAAATTTCTCGTCAATGGACACAAACAATGGCATGGTCGGCTCGTCGTAAAACTTATCGCAGTTAATGTAGCCAAGATCGTACACCTGCAATTTGCCGTCCATTTTGCTGCTGGTTTCCGCTTTAATGGCTGCCTTTTTTTCTTTTTCAATTTTCTTGAGTTTCTCGTCTTTAAGGTGTTTTTCCCATTCCTCTTTCGACTTGTATGTGGTTTCTGAAATAACATTGCCCTCGGCATCCAAAACCGTTTCGGTCATCTCCCACGATTCGCGCAGCGTGCGCTTTGAAGGCAGTATCCAATTCAATTCATTTGGGCTGCGAGGATCTTTGATGAAAACCTGCATGTTCTCATCGGTTTTGCCGAGGGTAAAATCGACGCCCACGCCTTTATTTGGGTCAATTTTTACTTGCTTTTTTGCTGCATCATTTTCGTGGGCATTCAAGTAAATACTTCCGCCCGTTTGCAACATTTGACCGTTGGAAACCGTGGGCAAGCCACTTTTAATGTAGTCGCCCAAAACATAAAATTCTTTGAGTTCAATTTGTACTTTTTTGGAACTAAGTAAACACCCTGCTTTGAAATACAGAACCGTGCCCTCATTGCCAATAATAATGGTGTCTTTAAGCGGATTGATGAGGAATAACTGCGAAGGTTTTTCGGGGAATAAACCATTAAGCCGCGGTTTCAAAGCCGCTACAGCGTTGGGGTCAATAGTCTTCATGTATTTGAGAATTACACCTACGCTTAAGCCGCTATAGGGACTGGGGAAATTCCGAGGGAAACCTTGCACCTGAAACCCAATGCTTGTAGCGTATTCGGCAACAGCAGTGGCTTGTAATTTGGCGTTGTTGCTAAACGTATAGCGGTCGTAAATGCTGTCATAGGCTAGGGGGTACAATAGTATGGTTTCGCCCTCCATTAAATGCGAGGCCACAAAATTGATATCGGTTTTTTGTTTTTCACCCATAAGAACCTCAGTGGGTTTAAACACAATATTGTATTTCTGTTCTTGCGCCCAGGTAAGCTGGACAAATGCCAGGATAAAAATGCTTAAAGTTAGATGTTTCATATATGGAATAAAATTTATTGATTGTCTGAGTTAGTGGAATGGAAGCTTGTCACAAGAAGGATAACGGCAGAGAGTCGACTATTATTGCTGAAGACTTTTAAGAAGGTTTTGTAGCCTTTGTGAATTGTCCCGTATTGTTTTCGCTGATTTGAGCGAAATCTAAATGGGATGACATTGCAACCTGCCCTATGGCGCTTTATCCTGCTCTTTGTTTTATGAAACAAAAATCTTATGAAGGATATTCGAGGCTTTGTGTGAATTCTCCAGCGGGGAGCGCATTCAAATTGACTAAAGCCCAAATTTTCACTATCTCTCGAAAGAACAAATTAAAGTTAAATTAATGTTAGTTGCTTGAATAGAATCAAGTTTATTTATGAAAATAGCCACACATTTACTATTTAATAATCTAATAATTAGTTAGTTGTATTTATTTTGTATTTTATAAGTTTAAATTAACAAATGGACAAATTACTTTACTTAATCATAATACGCCTGTAATTTATTGCTAACGACGCGAAATTAATTTCGCATAATTAAATATAGATTATATGAAAAATATGTACAAGAAAAAAATGATGCTTCTATCGCTGATGTTTATAGCGGTAATGGCAGCACAAGCCCAGATTACTCCCAAGTTTATTGGACGGTATTCAACAGGGATTTATGACAAAGCAGCAGCAGAGATAACGGCATATGATGCAGTGTCTAAAAGAATGTTTGTTTTAAATGGACCCGATACAAGTATTAAAGTAGTAGACATTAGCAAACCAGCTAATCCTGTTCAAATCAACACCATTTCCATCAAATCATATGGAAAGGATCAGACTTCAATTGCCTGCATGAACGGTGTTTTAGCGGTAACTGTTATTAATACTTTGGGAAAAACAGAAAACGGTTTTGTGGTATTCTTCAATGCGTCAACTTTGGCTTATATTAATAAGGTAGAGGTTGGTGCTAACCCAGATATGATTACGTTCTCGCCAAATGGAAAAATGGTATTGGTAGCCAACGAAGGTGAACCTAACGACGATTATACCATCGACCGAGAAGGATCTATAAGCATTATCGACATCTCAAAAGGTATTTCAACACTTACTCAAAATGATGTTAAAACTGCGGGTTTCACAGCTTTCAACGGAACCAATATAGATTGGAAAATTAAAATCACTGGAAAAATTCAATCCGGTGGAACGTTTTTACGTAACTCAACAATTGCCGAAGATTTAGAGCCGGAATATATTTCTGTTTCCGAGGATTCTAAAACAGCGTGGGCAACTTGCCAAGAAAACAACTGTATTGCAGTGATTGATTTAAGCACAGCTAAAGTGACCAAATTGATACCTTTGGGTTTTAAAAATCATAGTTTAACAGGCAACGGAATCGATGCAACAGATGTCGGCAGTGCAATAAATATAAAGAGCTTTCCGGTTTTTGGTATGTTTATGCCTGATGCCATCGCAAGTTACACAGTAAAAGATACGACGTTTTTATTTACAGCTAATGAGGGAGATTCAAGAGCCGATTGGGGAACAGCAAACAATGAAGAAATTAGATTTGGAAATGCTGCGTATATCGTAGACACAGCTAAATTTGGGGGTGCGGCTAATGTGGCGGCACTAAAAGCAACAAGTGCTATGGGCAGGTTAAATCTTACCAAGGCATTTGGAGATTTTAATAAGGACGGGAAGTATGATTCTGCATTTTGTTATGGAGCAAGATCTTTTTCAGTTTGGAATTCTGTAACTGGAAAACTTGCATGGGATAGTAAGGATGAGTTTGAGCAAAAATTGGCAGCCATATTCCCTTCTAATTTTAATGCCAGTCATACAAGTAACACCATAGATTCTAGAAGCGACGACAAAGGGCCTGAGCCTGAAGCGGTGACCATCGGAAAAATATTAGATTCCACTTATGCTTTTGTTGGATTGGAAAGAATTGGCGGTATAATGATTTACAACATCACCAACCCTAACAAGCCATATTTTGTAAACTACATCAATACCCGTAATTTTTCTGTAACGCCAAGTGTAAGCAATTTAGCAACAGTTGGTGATTTAGGTCCTGAAGGTTTGGTTTTCATCCCAAAATCTCAAAGCCCAAATGGACAAGATATGCTTTTGGTTTCTAATGAAGTTTCAGGAACAGTTGCAATCATTCAACTTAATGGAAAAAGTGCATTCCAAATGCAGGTATTGCACTCTTCCGATATGGAAAGTGGGGTGCCAGCAGTGGTTGATGCGCCATATTATGCAGCCACCGTTGATAAGCTTGAAGATCAACACAATAACACCTTGATTTTGTCATCAGGAGATAATACACTACCTGGGCCGTTTTTATCGGCTGGTGAAGATCCATCTATCCAAACAGCATTGAGATCTACTGCTTCTTCTTATTTTAAAGGGACTCAAGCACAAAGACCCGCATTAGGTCGTCCAGATATTGCAATAATGAATATTATTGGCTTCAATGCTTCTGCCTTAGGTAACCACGAATTTGATTTAGGAACAGGCGATCTAAATGGACAAATAGGTGTTGATATTAGAAGTAACGGTGCTGACAAAAGATGGTTGGGTGCACAATTCCCATATGTAAGCTCTAATCTTGATTTTAGCAAAGACGTCAATTTAAATTATTTGTTTACAAATCAAATTTTGAGAGATACCGCATTCAGAACTCCAGTTAATATAACAGTTAATTCACAGAAAAAGGGGCTTGCACCGTCGATCATTATCGAACGTAATGGCGAGAAAATTGGCGTTGTTGGTGTAACAACACAAGCTTTAGCCAAAATCTCCTCACCAGGTTTTACCAGTGTTAAAGGACCTCAAGTTGACGATATGCCTGCACTTGCAGCTATTCTACAGCCAGTAATCGACTCTTTGATTGCAAAAGAAGGTGTGAATAAAATTATTTTACTTGCGCACTTGCAACAAATTACCAATGAGAAAGCCTTAGCGCCTTTGTTGAACCATGTTGACATCATTATTTCTGGTGGTAACCACAATTTTACTGCCGATGGAAACGATAGATTAATCGCGGGACATACTGCTACTGAAAGATATCCGATAACCACCAAAAGCAAGTCAAACGATCCGATGGTAATTCTAAACACCACCAGTGAGTGGAAATATGTTGGTAGATTTGTTTGTGATTTTGACATAAATGGTAAGTTGCTAATTGACAAACTTGATTCGAATGTAAACGGAGTTTATGCTTCTGATTCTGTAACCGTAAAAGCACTTTGGGGTACTAATAACGCCTTTGCTACAGGAACTAAAGGGGCCAATGTTTTATCCTTATGTAAGGCGGTTGGATTGGTTATTGCAGCTAAGGATGGTAATATTGTAGGCAAGTCGAATGTGTTTTTAGAAGGCAGAAGAAATGCCGTAAGAACCGAAGAAACTAATTTAGGAAATATATCATCTGATGCCAATTTATGGTATGCAAAGAAATATGATCCAAAAGTATCTATTTCTCTGAAAAACGGTGGTGGAATCCGTTCTGCTGTAGGTTATGTAAATTCGGTTGGAAGCAATGTCATTCTAGAAAGAAACCAAGCCAATCCATCAGCTGGTAAATCTGCCGGTGATGTTTCTCAACTCGATGTTGAAAATTCATTGCGATTTAACAACAGTCTTGTTATAGTTAGTGTGTCTGCTGCAGGTGTTAAACGCCTAATTGAACATAGTATTTCGGCTTCAAAACCTGGACTTACACCAGGTCAGTTTCCACAAGTAGGAGGTGTTTCATTTAGCTACGATACAACTAAAACGAGTGGAAATAAAATTTGGTCAATGGTGCTTATTGATTCACTTGGTAATTCTAAAGATACAATTGTAAAATACGGTAAATTGATTGGTGATACATCAAGAACCTACAAAATTGTTACTTTGAACTTCCTTGCTAACCCATCTTTTGTAGGTTCAAGTGTTGGAGGTGACAATTATCCTTTTCCTACTGTAGTGAGAGCAAGAGTTGACCTCGATACGGCTATCAAATCGGCCGGTACTTCGTCATTTAGCTTAATAGGAAGAGAGCAAGATGCATTTGCTGAATACATGTTGGCAAAACACAATACTTCATTAAAAGCATACAAAGTAAGAGACACGTCTGTTATGGGTGATACTAGAATTCAATTAATTAATGCGCGACCAGATGCCATTTTCCCTAAACTGTCATCTTTTTCTTTGCTTACTCCCGCCAACAATTCTCGTGTTGCAGTAAAAGATGCTGATCCAACCCCAGTTACAATTACTTGGGAAAAATCAACTGGAGCTACCCGTTATGTTTGGATTTTAGATTTACCAAGTGGCAACTTTAAAACACCTCTTTTAACCTTGCAATCAAATAACAATGGAAAGAACAACGATCTAACATTAACTTCAGGTGGCATAAGCAGTGCTTTGGCTGGCTTGGGCGTAATTCTAGGCGACTCTATCAATTTAAAATGGACTGTTAAAGCATACCAAGAAGGCCATGATTCATTAACCGCTTCATTGCCTTTTAATATAAAGTTTGTGCGCTTGATCAAAACACCTACCAGCGTTGATGATTTGAGTTTGGAAAACAACATCAAGATTTATCCTAATCCTGTTATTGATTTCATTAATTTGACGAACACTACGGGTAAAAATTTAGACATACAAGTTATAGATTTAAAAGGTCAGATTTTATATGAAGGCAATGTTTCAGAAATGGCTAAAATCGATTTAAATCATTTGGCTGCTGGTTTGTACATTTTAAGAGCCCAAACTGTAAATCAAGATCCTCTTCGATACTTGTTTATAAAATCAAACTAAAATAAATAATATTTAATTTTAAAAGGTTGGCTGAAAAGCCAGCCTTTTTTTTTGTTGTTATAATATTTTGCGAGGCATACAAAAGTATCGGGGTACTGCGTGCTCCTTGGGGGGAAGGGCAAACAAGAACATTCAATTAAATGCGCTTTTTGCAAAAGCTTTTTTTTGTTTTACTTCTGCTTATGAAAGTGAATTTTCAACGTATTCAGATAAGAGTCGTTTAACAGATTTTTTTGTCTTGTTATAACACTTTTCGAGTCTTACGAAAGTATCGGGGTACTGCGTGCTCCTTGGGGGAGGATAAACAAAACAATTTCCCTGAATGCGCTTTTTTCAAAGCTTTTTTTTGTTTCATCATGCTTTTGAAAGTGAACTTTCAACGCATTACTGAAACAAAAAATGCCGACACTTTGGTGTCGGCATTCAGTATAATTGTTTTGTGGAGAATATCGGAGTCGAACCGATGACCTCTTGCATGCCATGCAAACGCTCTAGCCAGCTGAGCTAATCCCCCTTGTTATAAACCTTGTGATTTATAGGATTGCAAATTTATTGTTTTTAATTGAAATCGGAAATTTATATTTCAAATGACAAAATACCACAATTTTTCAAAAAAAAAGAGTCCGGTATTTGATAAAATCCAAAATAAATAAGGATTTAGCCTCCGCCTGTTTCGCAACCTTCTAACGTCTTTAAAATTACTTTTAAAAATCCCACGGGGGTAAAAAAGCCTGATTTTGAAGAGCGGTTCAGCCAGAATAAAAAAAGTGTTAATTTTTCAAATATTAGCCGGACTCTGCTGCAAAAGTAAATTAAAAAAAGGACTTCTATTTCGCAAAGTTTCTGCAACTGATTGAGCGGTCATTTTTGTTGTTCAAAGGTTTTGAAATTAGGGTGTATCTAATTGATCCCTTGCTAGGCTTTTTTGTTATTGGAATGGTATTATCCAATCCCTTTAGAATTACTTGCCTTGGAAATTGGCTTTTCGTTTTTCAACAAAAGCCGCCATGCCTTCTTTTTGGTCCTCGGTGGCAAACAACATATAAAAGTTTTTGCGTTCAAAATGCAAGGCTTCTTGCAAAGGCAATTCATAGGCAAGCAAAACACTTTCTTTAGCCAATTGAACCGCAATAGGCGATTTTTCTGCAATTAATGCAGCCATTTTGATGGCCTCAGAAAGGTAAAATTCTACAGGCACAATTTTGTTCACTAAGCCATATTCTTTGGCTTGTTCAGCAGAAATAAATGTACCGGTTAAAACCATTTCCATGGCTTTGTTTTTCCCAACTATTCTGGTTAATCTTTGTGTACCCCCGGCTCCGGGCATTATGCCGATGTTGATCTCGGGTTGTCCGAACTGGGCGGTTTCACTGGCAACAATCATATCGCAAATCATGGCCAATTCGCAACCTCCGCCAAGGGCAAATCCGCTGATGGCAGCAACCATCGGTTTTTTGGTTTTACGGATGCTGTCCCAAGTTGAAAACTGATCAATTTTTAGCATGTCAATGGCCGTGCGTCCTGCCATTTGTTTGATGTCGGCACCTGCCGCAAATGCGCGTTCGTTGCCGCTTAATACAATGGCTCTAACCTCTGGGTCGTTGTCCAAATCGATCAGAGCTTGTTTTATTTCCAACATCAACTCGAGGTTGAGTGCGTTAAGTTCTTTAGGTCTGTTCAGTTGAACGTGTGCGACAAAAGGCGCCACTTGCTTGTTAATGAGTATAAATTCTGGCATCGGTTAATTTTATTCTAGCGGGTTGCGTCTGGGTTGTATACGCCAAATTGATAGTAATCTAAATTAGCTTCAAAACGGAAAGGGATAATAAGAATGCTGTCTACTGGCTTGCCGTTTTTTGTAGCGGGTATAAATTTGAATGGCAAATTTTCCAAACATTCTTTGGCGTTGTTTGTGTAAGTTGATCCGGGAGTGCTAAGGGTTTCAGCATTGTATAAAGAAGAATCTTTTCCAACAGTTACTTGAAATAAGACAAATTGGGCATCCCCTAATTTCATATTCGAAACACCGTAATAAGGCATTCTTAAATTCAAGTAAATATTGTCCAATAAAGCCCGCATGCCTTCGCTGTAATACGCTTTTTTATCTGGGTTGCTGAAGGGCTTTAATTTGTAATTGGTTTTGATTTGGTTAAAGGGTAGGGAACCAGCAACAGGCGCATCAAAGGCTTCAATAGCAACTGCATTTTCCCAATTATTATCGCCATCCATCATCGTTGGCGGAGGCATTTCATCTGCCGATTCTATGAAGGGCTCTGCAACAATGGTATCTGTTACCTGGGCCTGGGCAAATGGCAGTGCTGCACAAAGCGAAATTAAACTTATATAATATTTGTTCATGCTTGTTTCAATATGATTCTAAAAGTGGTTTTTTTGTTGGGTATACTTTCGCTCACAAAAATATGTCCCTCGTGGTAATTTTCTACGATTCTTTTTACCAAAGACAATCCAAGTCCCCAACCTCTGCGTTTGGTTGTAAATCCTGGTTTAAATACCCGCTTAAAAAAGCCTTTCGGCATGCCCTTTCCGGTGTCTGTAATGTCAATAACAATGCTCTCGCCTTTGCTTGTGCATTTAATGGTAATGGTTCCCCGGCCTTCCATTGCATCCATGGCATTTTTGCAAATATTTTCTATAACCCAATCGAACAATGGAACATTGATGTTAGCCATGGCCCCAATGGCTTGCGACTCGTAGAGGTATACCACCTCATCTGAGCTCCTGGTTTTGATGTAATCGATGGCCAACTGCAGCTGCTGTGAAATATCGCTTTTTGCAATAATGGGCACTGAGCCAATTTTAGAAAAACGCTCGGTGATTACCTTTAAACGGTCAAGGTCTTTGCGCATTTCATCCAAAGATTCGGAGGTGGCAAAACTCTTATCGGTTTCAATTAATTCGACCCATGCCATCAATGAACTCATTGGCGTTCCGAGTTGATGAGCGGTTTCTTTAGCCAAGCCAACCCAAACTTGGTTTTCTTCAGCCCTGCGGCTGTAACTGAATGCAAAATAGCTTACAACAACAAACAAACCGACTATGCCGAGTTGAATAAAAGGATAGATTTTAAGTTGTTTGAGAATAGACGATTCGTCGTGGTACACATATTGGCTATAGTCGTTTGTGATTTTTATTTCAATCGGAGCGGTTTCGGCTTTTAACTCTTCGAAATAATTTTTTATCTGGCTTTTAGATCGGATCAGACTTGTGTCTATATTCCGGTAAGTCAAATAACCCGATTCATCAGCAAGAAAGACAGGGATGGTGGTGTTAGATTCTACGATTTTGGCATAAAAGGAAATGTCTTGTTCTGGATCTGCCTTTGCAATGAGTTCTTGTGCCTCAGCCCATTGGCTAATTTTTTTTCTTTCCTCTTTAGAAAGTTTTATAACCATTCGGTTTGAATAGTGCAAAGAAAACAATCCAATGGCAAGTGCCATCAGCAAGAGTATGATTTTGATGTATTTTTTTATGGTGTAATTATTCAATTCAATGCACGTATCTGCGCCTCAAATTTAAACAATTTCATTTAAAAACATTACTTTCGCCCTTAAATGTGGATACAATTTGAACAGCATTCAAAGGTCTATAAATTTGAGGCCGATAATTTTATCGATTTAAGTCTCGCACTTAATAAGCATGACAATGTAAATTGCTATTACTTGGATGGACCATCTTTCGAGTATTTTAAAAGTGAAGCATTTGTGGGCAGTTTGACCGCTGGTGGCAGCGTTAATTGCGAGCGCATTAGCTTCTACCCGCATGCCTCTGCTACGCACATCGAATGTGCATTGCATGTGTTGCCAGTGGACTTCGATATGCGCAATATTCAAATCCCTGTTCTACAAATGTGTAAAATTTTCAGTGTACAGCCCTCACAAATTGGAGAGGATTCTTGCATTGATATGAATGCCATCGAAGCTTTGAACAATCTTGAAAACTTTGAAGCCATTGTGTTCAGAACTTTGCCAAATGAAGCCGATAAATCTTATCAGAATTATTCAGGAAAAAATCCTGTTTATTTCGATCCAGAAGTTTTAAGTTATTTGCAAAATTTGGGTTTCAAGCACATTTTAACCGATTTGCCAAGTATTGACAAGGAAAGTGATGAAGGCCGTTTGGCTGCGCATAAAAATTGGTTTTTAGTGGATGGCAAAGCCCCTGCAGATAGAACCATTACAGAATTAATTTACGTTCCAAATTCTATTGCAGACGGAAATTATGTTTTAAATATTCAAGTGCCAAAAATTGAGACAGATGCAGTGCCG
>Ga0209107_10001424_pt1 | contig 13386 bp, 15 predicted proteins | sample LakErihyJuly2011_2_FD_187460 | JGI IMG/M metagenome (GOLD analysis project Ga0209107, IMG submission 187460) | Freshwater microbial communities from dead zone in Lake Erie, Canada - CCB hypolimnion July 2011 (SPAdes) (version 2) | ecosystem: Environmental > Aquatic > Freshwater > Lentic >... | reverse complement strand
ATTAGCAAAAAACATTTATAATACAGGTTTTGAATATGACTCCAATAACCCTAACGCATTATCTAACGGTGATGAGAAGGGTAAAGGTGAAGATTCCGGTAATATTGGTGGTTTAACCGACATCAATACAAGAGTTTCATTGTTGGCTAAAAATATTTATAATGGTGGATTTGAATATTCATCAGTAAACCCTAACGCTATTTCTGATGGCGACGATAAAGGTCGTGGCGAAAACGCTGGTGGAAGTGTTGGTACAAATAAAGATATAAACGAAAGAATTGTCTTAAAGGCAAAAAACAAATACGGAGAAACTAAAACATATCCAGATTTTTAATGAGAAATTTTGAAGACATAGTAATTGATATTTTAATGGAGGCAGCACCTAAAGGTTCTATTAGAGCCAGGTTAAAGTCTGCCATTGAAAATCGTTACCCTGTTTCATTTTATTATAACGGACCAAAGGGTGAGGTTTTACCGGGAAGAAGAATTAAGGCGGAGATGGTCGCTATGGGGTTAACAAAAAAAGGTAATCTTGTTGTTAGAGCATGGGTACAACCACCATCAACCTCCAAAAAGGGGTTTGAAGAACACGGATGGAGACTTTTTAATTTAAAAAGAATGTCAGGTATTCAAATCTATGAAGATGAGACGTTTGACACTAAAAGACCCGATTATAATCCTGACGGTGACCGTAGTTTAACCACAATTGACGCTAAGAGTAATTGGGGAACAACCACACCTACTAAGGTTGAACCTACACCTACTGAAGTTCCAACAAAAGAGAAACCAATACCAACAGTTGAACCTCAACCTAAACCCGAACCAACAACACCCGAATTACCACAACCAAAGAGTGATGAGAGACCTTCACCGGTCCCAACACCCGAAGTTAAAAGAGATGTTGAGGTTTTTAACGATTTAAAAACAAAAGTAACCGATGTTGAGGGTCAGAAACTAATATCTCCTGATGATTTTAAAAATTCGATAGATATTCTTTATAAAAAGAAATTAGAGGATTGGAAAGAATTACAAAACCAAGCGGGTGGTAATACAACTGCAGGTGAGGGTACAAGAAGAAGACTCGAGAAAGACTCGGAATCTGATTTGTATCAATTGATGAAAAATGACAAAATTGTTGTTGGTCAAACACAATTACAAGAATCTATAAAAAGAATGAAGACTTTAATCTTCTTCTAAAAATACTTATACTTAAAAAAAAGAAATATCATGTCAGGAAAAGGAGTAATATCAGAAAATGGATTGATGCAAAAATTGGTACAAGCCAAAAAAGTGATGAACAAAGTTGATGGTGGAAACTTTGAAAGAGGTAACGTTAACGAAGAAATGTTAAGGTCAATGCCAGAAGAATTGGATGTTAACGAAATACAACAACCAAGAACAAGCCAAGTAAACCAAGCCAAAATTATGGAATCTAAATTACCTGAAGCGATTAAAAGAGCAATGATTGAAAATCACATCCCACAAATTAGTTTAAATGATTCATTAGATTTTGATTTTGTAAAAAATACTAAAAAATTAATGGAAGCCGAAGGAGTTTCAACAAAATCAAAAAGTTCACCATTAAACAACAAATCAACTTCGAACATTGACATGAACGAAATTGCCATTCTAATTGAAAATACTGTCCGTAAGGTTATGGACGAAAAATTAAATCAACTTCTAACTGCACAACAAACACTATCAATCAATGAAAATTTAGTGTTAAAGGTTGGGGATTCTATATTCAAAGGTAAAATTACAGGTGTAAATAAATCCAAATAAGGTTTGTTTTTCTCGATTTTTTTCTGTATCATTTAGACATACAAGTTTTATTTGATGTCAAAAATTAGAATATTAGCAATACCACCAGACGCTCATGGTGTCGGTAAGTACCGAATCTTAGACCCGTTTAAATATATTGGGGATAATCATGCTGAGGATTTCCACGTGGATATTGCGATGAATCCCGACGATGACGATAATTTCTTCAAAAATTACGACATTGTTGTGTTTCACAGTTTTATCCATCAAACCACTCACGAAAACAATCTTGAAAGAATCAAGAAATTAAAATCCATGGGGATTAAAGTCATTATGGATATTGATGACTTTTGGTCTGTTGACCATAGACACCCTATGTATCACCAAATTAAGGCAAACGAAATCCCAAGAAAAAAGGTTGAATTAATGAGGTCTTCTGATTGGGTTACATGTACAACGAAGGTGTTTGCTAACACAATCAAAACAAGATTGGGGATAAAGAACGTTATCGTTTTCCCAAATGCGGTTAATCCCGAAGAACCACAATTTAAATCAAATCCAACGGAATCTGAAATGATTCGTTTTGGTTGGTTAGGGGGTTCAAGTCACTTTCACGACATTGAATTAATGTCAAGCGGAATCTCAAGTACGTTGAACAACTATAAAAACACACAATTTGTATTGTGTGGATTTGACCTAAGGGGAAACGTAACCGAAATGAACCCAAAGACGGGTGAAAAACGAGTTAGACCAATCCAACCAACAGAGACCGTTTGGTACAGATATGAAAAAATATTCACTGACCATTATAAATCGGTTGATGAAGACTATAAAAACTACCTAATGACGTTTAATGAAGTTGAATATGATGACTCCACAAAACGTTATAAAAGGGTTTGGACTCAACCTGTTGGAAAATATGCAATGAATTACAATTCATTTGACGTATCTTTAGCACCGTTAGTTCCAAGTGAATTTAACGCAAACAAATCACAACTTAAAGCAATTGAAGCAGGTTTTCATAAGAAGGCCCTGATTGCGAGCGAAACACTTCCCTATACAATTGATTTGGTACATGCACTTAATGAAGGTAAATTCACCGACAAGGGTAACGCATTACTAGTTTCCCCAAGTAAGAACCACAAACAATGGGCTCAAAACATGAAGAAATTAATTGAGAATCCAAATATGATTGAGGATTTGGGTAATCGACTTTATGAAACAGTTAAAGACAAATATTCACTCGTGAATGTATCAATAAACAGAACACAATTTTTCAAATCAATAATCTAAAAACAAAAAAAACATGCATTATTTAGTAACAGTAGGTTACGAGTTGGAGCAACTCGACCGCAACGGAAACCCAAGACTTCAAAAAGTGAAATACATTGTTGAAGCAGAATCAGTAGAAGAGGCAACAATCGTTGTTTCAAAATACAAAGCAGGTGATATGCGTTCAAGCGAAAGTTTATCAATCGCTAAAATGACAATTGAGTGTATCATCGACAAAAACAACACACCCGAATACTACAAGTAATCACCTTTTAATAAAAACAACATGTTGACTATTGAGCAATTAGAATCCAATAAGAAAAAATTTCAGGAAACAAACCTCAAATATGGTATTTTCACCGAAGAACTTCAAAACTTTTTAGGTGATGATTTTTATACCGCACCAGCAACAACCACATTAGATATGTACGGTTGTTATCCGGGCGGTCTGTTAAGTCATTGTTTTAAGGCATGTAAGTACGCAGTTAAAACAAATGAGATGTTACCTGAAAACATGAGAGTAGATGTAAAATCAATTCTTAAAACTGTTTTCATTTCTCAAATAGGTAAAGTGTTCTTGTTTTGTTTAAACCAAAATGAATGGCAAAAAAAGACACTTGGTAAAATGTACGATTTTACTGAGGATATGGTTTCCCTTCGTGTTGGTGAGAGGTCAGTACATTATGCAACAAAACATGGTGTGGTACTAACTGAGGAAGAGTTTCAAGCAATTTTAAATTCAGATAAAGAACCTGATGATAAAATGGCAAAATACCGTTCAACCACTCTTTCTCACGTAATAAAAATAGGGTTTGAACTATCAATTTTGGAAGAAAAAAATGGAAAAAAATCAAATTAACGATTACATCGCCAAATTAAAAGAGATGGAAAAAGAGTTATCTTCGGATGAACCCGGAGACCTCTCTATCTTTGGCGAATTGGATGGTTTATTATCATCATTAAATAGAGATGTTCAAAACGCGGTTATGGCCGACGCAAATCAACTAAAAGTGAACATCAAAAAATTACATTCAAATGCGGTAATTCCATCATATTCTAAAGATGGTGATGCTGGTATGGACTTAGTATCAACGGAAATAATCTCCGAGACAACTCAACAGATAACTTACGGTACGGGTATCTCTATGGAAATACCTAAGGGTTATGTTGGATTGGTTTTTCCTCGTTCATCTATTAGAAAATATGATTTGGCATTAACAAATTGTGTAGGGGTGATTGATAGTGGGTATAGAGGTGAACTACAGGCCACATTTAAAAAAACTAATTGGTTGAAAGGTAACGAATCTGAAAAATACCAAATAGGGGATAGAATAGCACAAATTATGATTATTCCATATCCACAAATTAAGTTCGAGGAAGTAAGTGAACTTTCAAATTCTGATAGAGGTATGGGTGGATTTGGTTCAACCGGGGCATAAAGAAAAATATAAAATAAAAAGAATTGAGAAAAGCAACATCTAAAACCGGTACAACGAAAACTAATACTTTTGTTGAAGATAGAAGAACAAATAAAAAAGAAAGAATTAGACAGTTAATAAAACAACCCAAAGAAAAGTTCCTAACTAAAAATCAAGAAGAGTATTGGAATATATTAACTGACAATGAAATTACATTGTGTTTTGGTCCAGCGGGTGTGGGTAAATCATATATCGCAATGAAACGTGCGGTTGACTTGTTATGGGATGACACTAATAAGTACGAAAAAATTATCATTGTAAGACCAGCAGTAGAGGCGGAAGAAAAACTTGGTTCTCTACCGGGTGGTTTAGAGGAAAAACTCGACCCATACATTTATCCGTCATATTATCTATTAAATAAAATTATAGGTAAAGAGGCAAGAGAAAAACTTAAAGAAGAGGGGTTCATTGAAGTTGCCGCACTTGCATACATGAGAGGATGGAACGTTGATAATACTATCCTTGTATTTGAAGAGGCTCAAAACACAACCCCAGCACAAATGAAACTTCTTTTAACGAGAATCGGGTTTAACTCCAAATTCTTCATTTCAGGGGATTTAGACCAATCAGATAAATTTAAAGATAAAACTAAAACAGGATTATACGATGCCAAGGTTAGGCTTGGAGATATCAGAAATGTGGGCATTTTTGAATTCGATATGGATGATATTGTTCGTAACCCCATAATCTCTCAAATATTAAAAAGGTACGAATAAACCTTTACTTATAATATTTTTTAAATTATATTTCCTTTATGGAAGTATATGTTAGTATTGACGGTGTGTTGAGAAACATGCTACAAAAATTCGATTATCATTATAAAGATTACTTTGTTGATACGGAGTCAGAAACTGAAGAAACATTTGAATATTTAGTTTCTGAACCCGTTTTAAATGATGATGTATTGAATTCATACAAATTTCAATCAAATGAAGAATTCTTAAAATTCTTATATCTTGATTTTCCGATTGAAATTTTTGGTCACGCGGGTTTGAGTTACAATCAGGCGGTGACAGAATTAAACACGTTGATTTTCGAAAATCCTGACGTTAAATTCACATTAATTGGTTTAAGTGAAAAAGCCAAAGCCAAACCATCAACGTTATTTTTCTTATCACGTAACGGAGTAATCTGTGACAACATATCATTTTCTAAAATAGAAAACGTGAATAAACTTTGGAAAAAGTGTGACTTATGGATTACGGACGACAGAAGAATTATAGAGTCGTGTCCACCAAAAAAGAAAGTGGTAAAATTTAATACCGCATTCAATAATCACTTTACAAATACCTTAAAAATAAATAAATTATCAGAAATAAAAAAAGAATGGTTGAAATTTTCGGAAAAAACTATTACATCGACATTGATGGAATTACTAACAAATGTCAAACAGGCAGTACAATCAAAAATGAAGACGGTACAGAAACCTTAGAAATAAATTTGTTCAAGTATGAAACAATTAAAATGTGTCTTGACAGGGTTCTAAATGAATACGAGGAACCCGGAGAAGGAAGTATTGGATTGTTTGGACAAAATGAACTATCCATATCATTTAAAATTGCATTTAACACCCTAATCAAATATCAAATCTTACAAGAAGATGATGAATAAAAATAAAGAAAACATAGAAAAACTAGAAAGTTCATTAAGTAAATTAAACTCTAATGAACACACAATCTATTTCTTGACATATGACACAAGAAATAACGCAAGAGCATCAGTTAAACATATCTACGATATGGCATTGACATTAAAAGAATCGGGATATAACTCGAAAATCTTGGTTGAAGATAAAACATACACAGGTATCAACGCTTGGTTAGGTGACAAATATGACTCATTAGAGGTTGTCACCATTAAAGACGATAGGGTTGAAATCAAAATTGAGGATACCATTGTGGTTCCTGAATATTATTCAAACGTGTTGGAAAGTTTGGCTAATATTAAATGTGTTAAAGTAATGTTGGTTCAACAAAAAGAATACCTGTTCGAAACATTACCAATTGGTAGTCGTTGGTCCGATTATGGTTTTGATAGGGCAATTACAACAACCGACCTATCTAAAAAATACATTATGGAGAACTTCAATGAAGCATTGGTTCATATTATTCCACCTATGATAAGTGATAATTTTACTCCATCGGAAAAAATGGCAAAACCAATTATTGCCATTTTATGTAGAGACCGTTCAATCAATAAGAAATTGATTTCTGAATTCTACATTAGATACCCACATTTAAGGTGGATTACATTCAGAGACATGAACCAAATGACTTATGAAGAGTTTTCAGACAACCTTAAAGAGTGTTTGGTTTCTGTTTGGGTTGATGATGACTCAACATTCGGAACTTTTCCATTAGAATCGATGAAATGTGAGGTACCAGTAATTGGTAAAATCCCAAAGAACGAACCCGATTGGATTGGTGAAAATGGTATGTGGACATACGATGAATCTAAATTAACAGAAATCCTTGGTAAGTTCGTTTTAGCGTGGTTAGAAGGTGTTGAGATTAATGACGAGGTAAAACAAAAAATGAAAGAGTCATTATTACCTTACGATTCTGAGATTACAAAAACCAACATAATCTCAATTTTCAATTCATTTAAAAATAACAGAGTTCAAGCCATCGAAAAGGCATTAGAAAAATTAAACAGCGAGGAAGTATAACCATGAAAAATATAACAGTAATATTACCAATTCATAAATGGGACGAAGAATACTCAACGATGTATGAGAATTCAGTTAAGTCCGTAGAACAATTTTACAATGACGTTAAATTAATCGTTGTGGGACCATCTACAGTAACATCAAAAATTACATTTACATCGGATAAATTAGAAACTAAAATTGTGGTAAACGAAGGTTTAACAGATTTTTGTAGTCAAGTTAACTTGGGAATCGATAATTGTGAAACCGAATGGTTTTCACTTTTAGAAGTTGATGATGAGTATAAATCATCGTGGTTGAAGTCTATGGACTCCTACATGAAAGAAAACCCAACGGCTGAGGTCTTCTTACCAATCGTAAGAGATATCAACGTAGAGGGTAAATTCTTGAGTTATACAAATGAGTCTACTTGGGCATATGGTTTTACTGAGAAACAAGGTACTCTTGATAATGAGGCACTTTTAGATTATCAAAATTTTCAAATCAGTGGTGGATTGTATAAAACATCTGTGATTAAAGAACAAGGTAAGTTAAAAGACAACATCAAATTAACTTTTGGGTATGAGTTCTTATTAAGATTAACACACAATAACATTGTGGTTATGACAGTACCTAAAATCGGATATCAACACGTTAACTTCAGAGAGGATTCTTTGTTTTGGTCATATAAAAACGACGAAACAACAAAGATGACAGAGAATGAGGTTAAATTTTGGTTAGAGACCGCAAAGAAAGAGTTTTTCTTTAAAAATAAACGAGACATAAATTATGTAAATAACTAAAAATGCCACGTAAACGTACCCAAAAAATATATTTTGGGGAGGACCAAGAACAAGCGGTGGTACGATATCTAGAATCAGAATCCGAATCAGAAAAGAATAAGATATTCAATGAATATTTAAGAGAACCTCTCATTATAATGGTTGAAAGTATCATTCGACGTTATAAATTATATAGAAAAAATTTAGAATTTATAGATATTCACACCGATACAATGTCCTTTTTGATTACTAAAATCAATAAGTTCGACCATACAAAGAACCATAAGGCGTATTCGTACTTTGGTACTATTTGTAAGAACTATTTGATGGGTGCAATCCAAAAAGACACTAAGGAACAAAATAGAAGTGTTTCCTATGACGACATTTCGTCATCATTAGAAGAGAGTCCTGAACACTCTTATGTCATCGATGAAACTCATGTTGATTATAAGGATGTTATCATAAAGTTCAACATCCAAATGGAGGAATTTATGGAATCGGAAGAATTAACTGATAATGAACAAAAGTTAGGATATGCCCTTTTAGAAATCTTTAGCAACTTTGATAAAATCTTCCAAATAGGGGATGGAAACAAATTCAATAAGAACCTGATACTCTTATCTTTAAGAGAAATGACCTCCTTATCAACTAAGGAAATAAGGATATCTCTTAGAAAATACAGAAAATTATACGAAGGTGTAATGTTAGGGTTCATAAATTAAAAATAACCCTATTTATAGTGTATGAGAGAGAGAAAAAATATCATAGCACTCGATACAGACTCAGCGTTAGCGTTGATGCAGGAAATCTACAATGATATTGTGGAGCAAAAAAACACTGCATCAATGATAACGAAGAAAATGTTAACCTTCATGAAAGATGCAGAGGATATGAGTGTAATTGGTCCTGTTATTAAGGAACAACAAAAAATACTAAACGACTGTACCGAGAAGAAGATTTCGTTGGTTAAGTTACAAGGTGCATTATTAAAACAAACTCAAGGAACCGGACCAAACTCTGGTGGTAAATTAAGTTTAACTGATGAGGACAGAACACTTCTTGAGAAATTAATGAATGAACCTGACGATGAGCCAAAACAGGGAACTTATAGAACGTAATGAGCAAGTTAAAAAATACCAAAAAGAAGTTAATTTCGAGGATTGAGGGAATCAAAAAAATAAGTGATGACCCAAAAACATTGGCAGATAATACTTCGGATTCCTATTTAGGAAACATTCCGTCAGCGGAAGACTTTGTTGGTAAAAAACTTGATGCATTAAAAAAGAAAAGAGCACAGAAAAAAGAAAACAAAAAGGACATTTTTAGTGATTTACTTGAAGTTGTTGAACAATTTTTAGGTACCGAAAAAAAGTCTTCAGGTAATCAAACCGATACCGTACAAAGTGGTACAACCATCAACCCCGTTAAGAACAAAGATAAAAAAAGATTAACCCAACACGCATTATCTGCATCTGATACAACATTAAGTCAGGCAAAAGAAATTGTGGTTAAAAGATTATCGGAGGCACTTTTTTTAGGGGATGGAATTTGTGGTACCGAATCAGTATTCAATGTGGATGCAATTAGTATCAAACCAGAAGAATTCGATGTTTTAGATATTCTAACAATTGACCCCGAAACTTCTTGTGGTCAAATCATCTATGAACCAAAAAGTCCCGATAAGAATAAAGAAAAGGTAAACAGGGAACTATATAATTCCTTCAGTGGGGGTACCTATACGTTTACTTCAAATAACGGTAAAGATTTGTTTACCTCAACATGGAATCAAACAAATCAAGAATTCCAAATCACAGGATTAACACAGGGAGCGACCGGTGTAACCAAAGTACAAGATTTTATTAACGATTATTATTCATCTCTTGAACTACCCGATGGGGAGGCAATTGCCAAAACGGCAATGTTACTAACCATTCAAGGAGGGGGCAAATGTGGTAAATCTAAAAAATTTGATGCATCATTAAATAATTTAGATAGACTAATAAAAAAATTACTTTCGATTTGTGGTTCAGAAACCAAAACAGATGAGTTAAAAAATCAAAATGCCGTTAATATGTTTGATGAATCGGAAGAAGACATTGAGTTTTATTTTGATTTTGATGATGTTGAAGGGATTGATTTAGATGACGAGGATTTAAGATATAGAAGAGTACTAAGATTCAAAGATTGTTACAATTTTGAAATTGACGTAGATGATACTCACATTGAAGACTTTGTTTACTTAGTAAAGAATAAAGACCCTAAACAGGCAATTAACGAGGCACTTAATAAAGTTGCCACGGATGCGAGTGAACAATCTGATGGGTCTCTTTCAATATCTGATTTGTTAAATAACTTATTAAATAATTTTATCCTCAGTTTACCAAAGGCATTAATTATGTCGGTTTTATCTGCAAAGGTTTTTTTACCGCTAATAATGATTTATAAAATTTTCAAACAAATGGCCTTAAATGTTGTGATAAACATAAAGGAATTAATGAAAAAGTTTTATAAGGCGATTAGTTTAATTATAAAAGATTTGTTTTGGATTTTTATCCGCGCATTTTGGGACTTAGTTAAGATTGATTTAATTGCATTTGTGACTAAATTAGTTCAAAAAATTATTAAAAGAAAATACAAGAGATATCTGTTGATTATCACATCCCTTCTGGCGTTACTTAAAAAAATATCAGAAACGGAAATGGATAGTTGTTATGAGATATTTCAGACAATCTTGGATACCATAACTGGGGCTATTAATATGAAAACACCCCTTACTGTTCCAAGTTTTCTTTTATTTGTTGCAGACTTGGCACCGGGTTATAGTCAAGATAGGGCATTTTTGAATATTGTAGAAAGGTTAGAATCCGCAGGAGTACCAACAGGTCCAATCTACGGTGAAAGTAATGACGTGTTAACATTAGTTAAATCCGTTATTGATGGACACACAGAAGAAGAAGATGCAAATTCATTTGTAAAAATCGTTCTAAAAGGTGGAATATTACCAGGACCTACAGGTGGTGCGGTAATTCCTCCGGCATTAATATCTGGAGTTGGTAAAAAGTTTTAATATGGAAAAAGAAAAATTATTAGACGTAATTGAAAATGTAAAAGATAAATCAAACAAAGATTTATTAGATGCAGAAGGTTTCTTATTTGAGGAACATGAAAAAACAAAAGAGTTAATCATAGAATTAACTCGACATTTAGATGGAATCGCGGATTTACATTCTAAAGTTGTTAAAGAAATTGAAAATAGAAAAGTAATATGAAAATAATAGATTTAGGTGTCTGTATCGATAACAACGACCCAAAAGGTTTGGGTAGAATACGTTGTATTGGTTATGATGATTATGTTTCGGGTAAAGAGAATTACAAAAAGTACACTCCATATGACGAGAATGACCCTTTTGTTGCCTTACCGTTTCTACCTAACAATATTAATTTTATACCTGAAGTTAACCAAACAGTAAAAGTATTAAGATATAACACGGAAAAAACAACCGTGAACCAAGAATACATTGCCGGTCCATTTACTACGAGATACGATTATTCATCACAAACGTTTTCACAACAAATCGCACCAACAACCTTTGGTGTTGGGGTAAAGAAAAAGAAGGATATAATTAAAAACGGGTCATTACCACCTGATTGTGCAAATACCTTAGCAAAAAATACGGATTATGCAATTTCAGGTAAGTACGGTTCGGATGTCTTAATGACAGAAGGTGGTTTAGTTTTAAGGGGTGGTAAATTGTTGTCGAAACAAAGTGCGTCTGCACCAGAAAGAGAACGATTAGCGGATTTTCCAATATCATCTAAAAAGGTTGCCAAATTACAACTTAAAAAATTCCCCGAAAAAAGAATTAGTAAGATTGATATTGTTAAAAAAACAACATATGAAAATGCGAACTTAAAATACATCATTGAATATAATTTAGATAGTCTAACCTCACCTCAAATTGTTAGTTTCTTTGTATATAAAATACAAGAAGGTACATATGGGGATTTATTTAAAACAAACACATTTACCGAATTTACCGATACATCAACATTACCTGTTGTCTTATTAAATTCAGATAACACTACAACCACACCGACGTTGACCGTGGATATGTCAACAATGGTAGGTTTTAACGATTTTGGTGTTGATGGTAAAATCACATTAATTTGTTCTGAGATTAGGACTAAGTTATTGAAAATTAAAGAGGATGGTTTTGTTGGTTTATTTAATGCGGATGTAAATAAAAAATTTAGTAATCCCGAAGAATTAACTAACATTTATCCATTCTTTTTTAGACCTACCACTTCATTTAGAACAACTCAAACCAGTGACACAACCGTGTTAGAAAGAAAAGATGCGGTACTTTCAAATATTAGATTAGCGAAAGGCGTGGTACAAAGTGGTTTAGTTTGGTCAGCAATTCAATTTAAGGCTCCGTCATTCACCAAAGAGGAGGAAGTTGAAAAACTAATTAAAGATAGTTCATCAAGAGAACAGACATTTGGTAGTGTGGTTGCAGATAAGTTATACCTACTATCTACGGACACAAACTTTACAAATAAAAGTATCGATTTTGAGAAATTGGATGGATACGAGTATACCCAAGAAAATTATTTAAACCTTATTGACCCAAATACGTATGGTGTCGTTAGGGGTGAGATTTTATTGGAATTTTTAAGGTCAATGTTCAACGTAATGTTGACACATACCCATAACATTAATAAACCATATGCAAGGACCGATTACGAGGCACATAACACTATGGCAGAACTTTACAACAAACTTGAATCTGAGTTATTAAATAAATCGGTTAGAATCAACTAATTTGATATTTATTAAATAAAAAGATGTCATACTTCCGTTCATATTTTGAGAAGAACAATACCATACTTAAAAATAAGTCAGTAAATACGGCCAAAAACCCCACTACTGAGATATTTTATGGTTCAGGTTTTTCTAAGTTCCTTTTTAAAGTGGACTTCACAGATTTAATCAATAAAGTCACAAATGGTGATTTAGTAATTGATTCAAATACCAAACATTATTTAAAAATGACTAACACCGTATCAGGTGATGCAACATTAGTTGGTCAGAAAAGAAATACAGGTAGAGAAAGAACAACTTCTTTCGATTTAATTGTATTCAAAATCCCCGAAAATTGGGATGAGGGTGTTGGTTTTGATTATGAAGATGGTGGGTACGACTACACCACGGGTAACGAAACTTTTGATGAAAGACCATCTAACTGGTATTACAGAACCACATTAAATCAATGGACAGCGGACGGTGTTTATGGTATTAACCCAACAGTTGTTGAGACTATCCACTTTGATAATGGAGATGAGAACATTGATGTCGATATCACTAATTATGTGAACGGTATCGTTGTCTCAGGTAACACTAACCATGGTATAGGTTTGGCATTTGCGGTCTTATATCAAGACC
>Ga0209107_10001420_pt1 | contig 13417 bp, 5 predicted proteins | sample LakErihyJuly2011_2_FD_187460 | JGI IMG/M metagenome (GOLD analysis project Ga0209107, IMG submission 187460) | Freshwater microbial communities from dead zone in Lake Erie, Canada - CCB hypolimnion July 2011 (SPAdes) (version 2) | ecosystem: Environmental > Aquatic > Freshwater > Lentic >... | reverse complement strand
TAGATACAGCAAGCAATCTTTTAAAAGTAGATTATGATCTCAAGTTCTATAATACAACAAATTATATATTGGCTACAAGCAATTTTATTAAGGAAAATTTAGATATAGCAAGCAATCTTTTAAAAGTAGATTATGATCTTAAATTCTATAATACTACAAATTATATATTGGCTACAAGCAATTTTATTAAGGAAAATTTAGATATAGCAAGCAATCTTTTAAAAGTAGATTATGATCTCAAGTTCTATAATACAACAAATTACATTCTTGCAAATTGTAATATAATATCAAAACGAATAAGCGATCTAGATGCTGATGATATATATGATGGTATAATAAATAGATTTATAATAAATAACATATATAATGATGATTTGGTTATTAATGGCGATTTAACAGCCTCAAATTTGATAATATATGGAGAAAAAACATATTTATTTACAGATATATATACAACAGAACAATTAGAAATTGAAAATAAGGGTTTGGGAAGTGCTTTAAGTGTTAAACAATTAAATACACAATATAATATACTAAATATTTCAAATAATACTCATGAAGTATTTAATATATTAAATAATGGCAACGTTAATATAGGAAAAAATATACCTATATCTAATAATTTATTAGAAGTTCATGGAAATATAAATATATTTTCAGAATTAAATGAAAACTACAAATTCACTATAAACAATAGAGACATAATAGAAGAAACATGCAATTATGTATTAGCAACAAGCAATTTATTAAAAACTACTGTTGATACCGACCTTTATAATACTACAAACTATATTTTGGCAACAAGCAATTTATTAAAATCAGATTATGAAAATAGATTTAACAATATTATAATATCGGGAAATCTTCAAAATACAGACTATGATACTAAGTTTGCTAACACCACGAACTACATATTATCTACGAGCAATCTTTTAAAGACAAACCTAGATACAGCAAGCAATCTTTTAAAAGTAGATTATGATCTCAAGTTCTATAATACAACAAACTATATATTGGCTACAAGCAATTTTATTAAGGAAAATTTAGATATAGCAAGCAATCTATTAAAAGTAGATTATGATCTCAAATTCTATAATACAACAAATTACATTTTGGCTACAAGCAATTTTATTAAGGAAAATTTAGATATATCAAGCAATCTTTTAAAAGTAGATTATGATCTCAAGTTCTATAATACCACAAATTACATATTATCTACAAGCAATCTTTTAAAGACAAACCTAGATACAGAAAGCAATCTATTAAAAGTAGATTATGATCTCAAGTTTTATAATACCACAAACTACATATTATCTACAAGCAATCTTCTAAAGGAAAATATAGATATAGCAAGCAATCTATTAAAAGTAGATTATGATCTCAAGTTTTATAATACCACAAATTACATATTATCTACAAGCAATTTTATTAAGGAAAATTTAGATATATCAAGCAATCTATTAAAAGTAGATTATGATATCAAGTTCTATAATACCACAAATTACATATTATCTACAAGCAATCTTTTAAAGACAAACCTAGATACAGAAAGCAATCTATTAAAAGTAGATTATGATCTCAAATTCTATAATACTACAAATTACATTTTAGATACAAGCAATTTATTAAAGTCTAGTTTAGATACAGAAAGCAATCTTTTAAAAGTAGATTATGATCTCAAGTTTTATAATACTACAAATTATATATTGGCTACAAGCAATCTTCTAAAGACAAACCTAGATACAGAAAGCAATCTTTTAAAAGTAGATTATGATCTCAAGTTCTATAATACCACAAATTACATATTATCTACAAGCAATTTTATTAAGGAAAATTTAGATATAGCAAGCAATCTATTAAAAGTAGATTATGATCTCAATTTTTATAATACAACAAATTACATATTATCTACAAGCAATTTATTAAAAACAAGTTTAGATACAGCGAGCAATCTATTAAAAGTAGATTATGATCTCAAGTTTTATAATACTACAAATTACATATTATCTACAAGCAATCTTGTAAAGGAAAATTTAGATACAGCGAGCAATCTATTAAAAGTAGATTATGATCTCAAGTTTTATAATACCACAAACTACATATTATCTACAAGCAATCTTCTAAAGACAAACTTAGATACTGAAAGCAATCTATTAAAAGTAGATTATGATCTCAAGTTTTATAATACCACAAATTACATTTTAGCCACAAGCAATTTATTAAAAACTACTGCTGATACCAATCTTTATAATACTACAAATTACATATTAGCCACAAGCAATTTATTATCAAATAGAATAAGTAATTTAACAGCAGATGATATAGCAAACGGAACTTATAATAAATTTATAGTATCTGGAATATATGATGGTGATGTCGAAGTCAAAGGACATTTAATAACATCAAATATAACTATATTTGGAGAAAAAACAACATTAATTACTAATGTATTTTCAACAGAAGTTTTAGAAATAAGCAATAACGGAACAGATACAACAATAAATGTGACACAATTAAATCAATCCTACGATATTTTAAATGCCTATAATAATGTTAGCAATGTATTTACTATATTAGGTAACGGAAATGTTGGAATTAATGAAGAAAATCCCTCGTCAAAATTAGAAGTTAAAGGCGACATTATAATAGATGGCAATATTTTACCAAAAATATCAAATGTTAGTAATTTAGGTTCTGATACTTATAAATGGAAGGATCTTTATTTATCTGGAAATAGTATATTTTTAGATAATCTAGTAATATCTAAAAATTATAATAGCAATCTAGAAATTAAAGATAATTTAGGAAATTATAAAAATATAAATATAAATACTGTTGAATTAAATAATAGCGATAAAAAAGTTTCTATATCTTTAGATACTGATGGTAATATTAAATATACTTTAAATAATAATCAAATATTATATCCTTCCATATCATCAAATATAAATGATTCCAAAAATATTATAACATCAAATATATTACTAAATCATCTATCAAATACATCAAATAATATATTAGAAATAATAAGAAATATTAATACAGATGATATAATAACTTTGGATAATTCAGAAAATAAATATATTAGAAATAATCTATATAATAATAATTTATTAATAAATGGTGATATTACTATAAATTCTAATTTACAAGTAAATGGAAGCAATGCTATTATAAACTCAAGTTTAATTACACAAAATATTTTAATTGAAAATAATTTATTAGAAAAAGCCTTATCTATTAAACAATATTCTAATGAAAAAATATTATCAGTATCTAATATAAGTACTGAAGTATTTACTATAATTAATGATGGTAAAGTTGGAATAAATAAAGAAAATCCCGAACATACATTAGATATTGGAGGAAATATAAATGCCACAGCATTTACAAGAAATGGCCAACCATTATCATTGGAATTATCTCAGGGAATGATTATACAAACAAAACATTTGACATATTCTAAAACAGAATATAAAAATGGTAATGATTGGCAACCTATTAATAACAATATTACTAACGGTTTTGTAATATCTGTAAAACCATCTGATACAACATCTAAAATATTAATATCAATGGTATGTCATATTGGTATGGAATATTTAACAGATTCGCGATGGTGGGGATTGAGATTATATCGTAAAATAGGTAGTGGTTCTTGGGAGCATCTGTCTAATGCTAATGGAATAATAGATAATAATGGTTATGGTACAGGTTGTTGGATATCTCATAATTTAGGTGCTGAATCAAGTACATATTCTCATTTTATTACTAATGTTACAGGTTCTTATCAAGATATGCCCAATACAACAGAAACAGTTTATTATACAGTATATTGGAAAAATAAGACGAGCGAATTTAATGGCGGTTCTTTATATTTAAATAAATCTTCGATAATGTTTGATAATAATTATCCTAGTCCTTCATCAAGTTGGACAGCGACTGAAATATGGAACAAAGGAACAAGTTATATACCACCTCCACAAACATCACAGATACAAATAAATACTCAATATAATACTGTAGGAATAGATACATCTCCACCTACAGAAACTCATAAATTAAATGTTAACGGTAATATAAATATTATAAATGGTTCTTATAATGTAAATGGGAACGATATAATGACATCTACTTCAAATTATGTATCAAGTACATCAAACTATCTGATAAATAAAATAAACGAATTAATACAAAGAATACAGATATTGGAGAATACTTAAAAAAAATGAATTTTATAATTATATTAAATTATATAATATAATTATAAAGAATAATTATAGAACATATAATGGCGTATAATATAATACATTACGATTCTTCAAATCTTAAAATATTAAACAATATAGAAACTATAAATGGTGAATTTATATCAAACGGACAAAATGTAATAAATAATGTATCTAATTATGTTTTAAGTACTAGTAATATATTATTCGCCAATATAAAAAATTTAGATAATAAATTATTTGATACATCTAATTTAATTAAAATAGAGAATTTACCTATATCATCTTATGATGCTAATGGTTCTAAACTCGGTATAATTAAAGTCGACGGTATTACAATAACTGTAGATGAATCAGGAATTATACGCGGGAATAGTAATATTGATTTATCTACTTATGCTACAAAAAACGAATTATCTTCTGTAGCATCTGGGTTAACAGTATTAGAAAGTGCTGATTTAGCATCAACTACTAATTATACTATAAATCAACCAATAACAACGACTGTAGACGGTGTCTTTCCAAGCACGGGAAGTTCTATATTATTAAAGAATCAAACAAATAAATATGAAAATGGAGTATATATTTTTACATCATCTTCTACATTATTGACAAGACGAAGTGATTTTAATACAGTTAATAATATAAAGAAAGGTTCTTATATTTTTATTAAAAATGGCATTGATAATAAAAATTCGGGTTTTATTAACATTAATAATATTACAACATTAAATACAGATCCTATAGAATTTAATCTATTTACAAAAACTGAAATAACCGCTGGAAATGGTATTTCATTGAGCGGTAGTTCAGTTTCTTTAAAAACTGTTTCAGAAGGCGGTATAGTATTTAATTCTGGTTCTGCGGAAATAAACTTATCAGGAACTTCTATAAAAGGCGTATTACCAATAGTAAGAGGAGGAACGGGGGCGAATAATTTAGATAATTTAATTAATTTATCTACACATACTAATGGAATATTACCAGTCGTCAAGGGTGGTACAGGTGTTTCTTCATTTGCTAATTTAATCAATTTATCAACTGATACTAATGATATTTTACCAATTGCCAAAGGAGGGTCTGGTGCTTCTTCATTTGCTAATCTAATTAATTTATCTACAGATACAAATGGTATATTGTCTGTAACTAAAGGAGGTACAGGATTAAGTACTTTAGTACCCAATTTATTAGTTGTAGGAAATGGAACAAATTCTCCCTTACAAACTGCTAATTTATCTTGGAATAATGATACTAATACTTTATCGGCTACTAATATAACAGGCGTTGGTACTAATATTACAAGTATAAATGCGGCGAATATATCTTCTGGTATATTACCTATTGCACGTGGCGGTACGGGCTCAAGCACTTTGACAGCAGATTTAATAGAACAAGGAGTAAATAAGAGATTTATAATAAATAATAAAATTTCACTAACAAACCAACAAGATTTACGCGTTGCCACAAATATTGTACCCGATCTAAATGACACATATTCATTAGGTTCTTCGAATTATAGATGGAAGGATATTTTTGTTAGTGCTAATACTATTACTATAGGAGAGGCTAAATTATCATCAAGTCCTACAGGTGCTTTAGAAATGAGTTCAGTAAGTTTTACAGAAAAAATAAATCTTATTACATCCAATGAACTTCATTCTCTCGTAGGAATAAATAAGAATGTACAACAGCAAATTAATGAACTAAATCTAGATAATATAGCAAATGGTAATAATAATAAATATATAGCAAATGATCAATATAATGGCTCAATAACAATATCTTCAAATTTAAATGTAGGAACTTATTATTCTAGTGAAAATCCTAATGGAAATCTTCATGTTTTCGGGGATTTAATATTGGAAGGTAGCAATATAACTACATTTAGTCCTTTTATAACACAAATACATAGACATTTGTCAAATTATAATACTGGTTTTATAGATATTCACAATATAGATAATACATCTAATAAACCAAGTATTAAAATAAAACATAATACAGATTATTCAAATATACTTGAATGTTATTCTAAAGATGATATGGAATTAAATAATCCAATATTTATAATTAGTTCTAATGGATTTATCGGGATTAATAATAGTAAACCTGTAGAAAAACTAGATGTTATAGGCAATATAAAATATACGGGAAAAATAAATAATATTACATCTAATGAATTAAATCATTTAACAGGAATAGATTATAATATAAAACAACGAATTTATGATAACAATGTTAATCAATCTAATTATGTTTTAAATATATCTAATATACTAAATACTGATTATAATAGACTTGATAAGAATGTTAGTAATTATATTTTAAATATTTCTAACATATTACAAAGTAATAGTAAAGATAATAATTTAAGTAATTATATTATTAATATATCTAATATACTAAATACTGATTATAATAGACTAGATAAAAATGTTAGCAATTATATATTAAACGAATCTAATATATTAAATACCGATTATAATAGACTGGATAAAAACGTTAGCAATTATGTTTTAGTATCAAATAATAATACTAGTAAATACGCTTCGAATTTAAATGTTAATATATCTAATTATTTAGAAAATCATGTATTAAATACAAGTAATGTAATATCTTCGCGAATATCAAGTTTAACAACTGATAAAATAACACAAGGAACACAAAATAAATATATTACAAATGATATATATAATGGGCATTTAAATATTAATTATGTAAATCAAGATCAATCTGTATTAAATATTACAGCATCACCAAATAATAACAATGGAAGTGATATAGTAAATATTAAAAAAGGCACTGATACTGTATTTAAAATGATTAGTAATGGAAATATAGCAATAAACAAAGGAACTAATGTTCCTTTAGTTGCTTTAGATATAAATGGTGATATTAATTTTACAGGAATGATCAATAATATAACATCAAATGAAATTAGTAATCTAAAGAATATTAATTATAATATTAAACAGCGTATAGATAGCAATGATAGTAATCAGTCAAATTATGTATCAACTACTAATAATATATTATCTACACGAATATCAAGTTTAACAGCGGATGATATAGCACAAGGAACACAAAAGAAATTTATTGTTAATAATATATATGATGGTAGTTTAACAATTAATAATAATTTAAATATTCATTCAAATTTAATTGTTTATTCAAATTTAACCGTTCTAGGTTCAACAACAACTCTTAATACTGATGTATATACAACAGAAAGATTAGATATATCTAATGAAAATCCAGCAAGTACAGCATTAACAGTAAGACAAGTAGGTAATACTAAAAAAATACTAAGTGCTTTTACAACTGATACAAATACAGAAGTATTTACAATAAATACAAACGGAAGAGTTGGTATTAATAAAACAATCCCTGAATATAATTTAGATATAACAGGAGATATTAGAATTACAGGTGATTTATATAAAGGAACTGAAAAATTCAAAGCATCTAATTGGACTTCTAATATTAATGGAATATTAACATATTCAAATGTTGCTATAGGAAAAGAATTAGTATCTAATTCAATACATAAGTTAGATGTAGGTGGAAATATTAATTTCACAGGCGATTTATATAAAAGCGGTACTGTATTTAAAGCATCTAATTGGACTTCTAATATTAATGGTTTATTTTATAATAGTACTAGCGTTGGTATAGGAACGACAACAATTTTAGCAAATGTATTATTTCAAGTAGGAAATGGCGGGGCATTAAGAATTACAAATAATCCATTAAGTTATTCTTTAATAGGAACAGATAGTGCTGAAAGTGATTCTAATACACGAATAGTTTTATCAGGTAATACAAGAACAGGAAATTTAGGACATATTGAATATGCGGCAACATCTACGGGAAACCATATGTTTTTTACAACAAATAGTAAAACTGAAAGAATGAGAATTACTACAGGTGGTAATATAGGGTTTGGAACAAATAATCCTAATGCTAATCTACATTTACATGGAAATGCTGCTTCACAAAATGTAAGAATATCTTTTACAGATAATACAAGCGGTGTTGCTACAACCGATGGATTTTGTATAGGAAAAGATGCAACTCAAAAAGGATATATATATAATACCGAAAATGCTGATATAGAAATTGGAACAAATAATACAGCGAGAATTACAATTTCAGGCAGTGGTGCAATATCAACTAATAATAATAATATTAACGCTGGTTCTGGTACTATTACTGCCACAACATTTAGCGGTGCTTTGAGTGGAAACGCAACATCCGCGGGTGGTCTTACGGGAACACCTAATATTACTGTAGGAACAATTTCAACAAGCGGAGCAATATCAACTAATAATAATAATATTAACGTCGGTTCTGGTACTATTACTGCCACAACATTTAGCGGTGCTTTGAGTGGAAACGCAACATCCGCAGGTGGTCTTACGGGAACACCTAATATTACTGTAGGAACAATTTCAACAAGCGGTGCAATATCAACTAATAATAATAATATTAATGCTGGTTCTGGTACTATTACTGCCACAACATTTAGCGGTGCTTTGAGTGGAAACGCAACATCAGCAACAAATGCAAGTGGTCTTACGGGAACACCTAATATTACTGTAGGAACAATTACGTGCTCTACTATTACAGGTTCGGGACAATTAAATCAAATAACCAATAATACTGATGGAGCGGTAGGTTTAAATATTAAAAATAATTCGAGTGGTTCAAGTGCTTATAGTTATCTTGGTGTTCAAAATTCAGAAGGAACAGCGTGTAGTATATTTTTAAATTCATCTACAAGAACGACGGGCGGAGGTATAAATACGGCAACTTTAAGAAATGATGCTGGTGATTTGGTTTTAGCAACAGCAGGAAATGCGGCTTATATATATCTAAAAAATTCAAATGGTAATGTAGGAATAAATATTATTAATCCAAAGGAAAAATTAGATGTTGATGGTAATATTATAGCATCAGGTTCAATTACTTCATTTGGAGATTATTCAGACGAAAGATTAAAAGATAGAGAAGGAAATATAGAGAATCCGCTAGATATTGTAGATAAATTGCAAGGATTCTATTATAGACCCAATAAAACTGCGAATGATTTAGGAATTAAAGGAAATAAAAGAGATTTAGGCATTAGTGCTCAAGATGTAGAAAAAATATTACCCGATTTGGTTAATATTGCCCCCGTTGATGTAGGATATGATGAAGAAAAAAATATAATATCAAAAACAGGAAGTAATTATCTAACTGTTAATTATGAAAAAATGATACCGCTATTGATTGAATCAATTAAAGAATTGAATAAAAATATTAATGCACTAAAGAAAGAAAATATAGAATTACGCGATTTAATCAAATCTCAATAAACATTTTGTTCTTATTATATCGTGGTCAGTATAAGCAACTGCTTTACATTTACAGATATTATTATCAATCATTTTTTTATATATGACATCATAGTTATTAATGGCATAATTTATAATATTATTATTGAAAATCCAGCGGAAAAAGTTCAATTGACCAACAGTTGTTTCTATATATTCTGTCTTATCTTCGCTAATAAAAAAGGTAATACGGTGATGTCTTCTAAAAGAATCAAAATTAAATTTACTATATGATTTTAATTGTGCACGGTAATCTTGATATAGATTTATTTTTCTAATATTTCCCTTAATATTATCAGGAGGGAAATCTGTATATATATTTTTATTATCGTCTATCCAGTAATAGATATTATTACTTTTAGCATAATGTGTTACTAACCATTCAATTATTCTCAATGATAATTTGTGTTTTCCTATGATGATATTTTTTAATACTATTTTATATTCAACATTTTTATTATAAAAATCAGTAAGAGATTTTAAAAGTAGATTTTGTCCTAAATCACACATTTAAATCTTTATATATTATATTTCTTATGTGATTTTCCTTATGTACATTTTATAATTATAAGAGAGTAAAAATAATTTAGTATGATATTGAACTGCCGATTTCTAGAACATTTTGGCGTAAATCAGGTTCTATAGTACTAATCATCCACGGCCCTACAGCATTTTGGGGATTAGGTATTTCTGAGCGTAATTGTAAATTAGCATTTCTTAATGATTGACCAACGGTATTAACACCTACGTGATATCCTGCCGTTAAATAGTTTTGATCACCGATATTCCCGCCACCTGAAGGATTTATACGTGCCCATTTACTATCTGCGGCATCTTTTGGCAATAAATCATCGGCAGTTAATCTATCGCGAGGGAAACAAGACTGTGCGGCTTGCTCATTTGCGTCAAAAGATGAATATCCACCAGTTCCACCTCCCATATTGGAAACAGGTTGGAAACTAGAATCACCATTGGCTGATCCCATAGGGGCTTGTCCTTGTCCTTGAGAAGACATCATTGATGATTCGGGAGAGGTATTTTGAGTTTGTTGATTGGCTCTCGCAGACCATTGAGGAGAAACTTCATTCGATGTTTGAACAGATGCTAAATCAGCCATTCTTTCCTCTACGGCCATTCTTTCGCGATCTTCAAATCTTTCGGGAGTAGCAGAAGTAAATTTTTCAAAATAGAAGGGTTCAGGGGTTTTTGAGTAATTTCCTAAATTACCTTGGTTTTGCGAACTTTGCATCATTGAACCGTTATTATGCGATTGATTGCATTTTGAATTGTATGTTAATAATAATAGTAAGGAGAGAAGCAACAAAATTGCTATTGAAAAAGATACAACAACGTTTTTATTAGTACCCATATTAATTCTACTTATATATCTATCTATTATTTACATTAGATTATATTTAAAAATATTTTTAATTATATAATTATTTTATATTTTCTTCTTGATTTAATATTAATGTATTCAATTTATTTAAACAATAATTTACATTCATATTTGTAGATTTTGAATTTGTTTTTAAATCATCTAATATTTCATCAATACTTTTCATAGTATTTCTAATACAATCTATGTTTTTACTTAGAATATCAATTTTATCATTACATCTCTTTTTAATATTATATATTCTATGCTGAAAATCCTCTATTAATTCTTCAGAACTTACCATATTCTCATCTTCATCTATATTTGAAATATCAATTGATTTTATCATCCATTTATTAGATGTAGTTTCGCTATATATATAGAGACCGTAATATTCTATAGTTATATTAACGAAAGATTTCTTAGATATGTTATCATCTATTAGTATATTTACTATATCTTCGATATCTTCTACAGTCTTATTATTATAAATCATACTCTTTATCTGTTTGCTTGTTAATATTATGTTCATAGTTTTAGTTTGATTACAAAATGATTTATTATATAATTCTGTAATCTCTTTAATATCAAACTGTCTGTTAAACCATTTTAATGAATTATTTTCAATTGAATTCATTATTTCCTTATCAAATAATAATAATTCTCTAATTATATCAGAATTATTAGAAGGCGAGATATATATATTGAAGGAATAACCTATATTATTTGCCAATTTATTAATAGATTTTATCTTCACATCTACTATATTTTTCATAGGCGGATTTTTATATATTGATATAAGTTTTTTGTCCTTCCTAATAGGTTCTAGCAACATTTTATAATATAATAAATTATTATTATTGTTTTTAAATATATGCGGTAAAAATAATGTAAAAATATGATTTAACCAAGTATATAAGGAGTTTTATTAATAATATTGCTCGGTTTATTAGTAATAAATAGATTAAAGTTTGGATATGTGTATTTTAATACATTTAATAAAATAGTATTCATTATTATGTTTTGCGTTTCGCCATTTTTATTGTTGCTATCGTATTCTACTGTAAGTATTTCTCTAACAAATGTCATAGTATCATTAAATTTATCACCTGGCAAATCTGGGAAAAATCCCCATCCTTCTTTTTCATTAATGAATGAATTAATTATTTTCATATAATCTAGTAGTGATTTCTTATTATATTTTTTATATGATTTTGTCGCATATCCATAATCGTATATCATTATATTATACTCACACGCTTTCAAATAATAACTCGCACCTTTATATGTATAATGATAATAACCTACTTCTTTGTTTTTTTGATATAAAAAGTTTCCATAATGTGTATCATTATGATAATATCCTGTTAAATTGTGAAAAGAAACAATAGATAAAAATGTTTGAATAAATATATTATACATCAATTCATCATTTGCTAAAATTTTTCTATCCTCCATAAGCATCTTTAAATCTCCATGTGCTAATTCATTAATAGATACAAGTCTTTTATCTCTTGATACCTGACTACCCAATGGATGTTTCATCATTTCTAATATACTCATTGGAGGACATACAAAATGCTTATACATTATAAGAAAATGTTTGGATTTTTTCTGTGAAATTACTCTTTCAGTTAAATTTTTCATAATCTTTATTTCTCTATGATTATCCTTAAGAATTGGTGTTATCTTAGATGCCAATAAATTGCCACCTAATACATTCTTAAGAACAGTAAGATATATAACACCACCCACACTTTCAGTTCCTATCTTCTTAATTAAATATAATTTATCACCGATAGTATATTTTACAGATTTAATTTTACTATATTTTATACATTCATTGTTTTTTATACCCTTAATATAATTTATAAGATAATTATAATATTTTACACGATTATCAAGTGTATATTTCTCATCAACAGCGTACTTCTTAAAAAACTTTTGAATTTTTTGAATCGCCTTATCAGTTATAAAAGGATTTGAAGATTTCTTTAAATTAGGTTTTGCGGATATCTCATCTATTATAGATTTGGTTTCTGTTGATAAAGAATTATATACCTTACTATTTCTTATTGAATTAGGTGTTGATTTCGAAGACGACCTTGATATTTTCGATGAGGGTGTATAATATTTGCTTGATTTTGATTTTGTTATACCACTGGTTTCTCTTGATAATGGAGTATAATATTTACTATTAGTACTAGATTTAGAAACAGTTTTTTTAGGAGAATCTTTTTTAATTAAACCGTCAATATAATTCATTATCTATTATACAGTAAGGATAAATTATTTAGAAAATTATAAAAAACTTTTGAAATATTAGAAAATATAAGGTTATATGCTATGCTACTCGATTTATTCCTTTCATTTTTATAAAAATCTTGGCTTCTCCTAGAATCCCTTAAAGGGTCGCCCATGCTGAAGGCATGCCT
>Ga0209107_10001419_pt1 | contig 13421 bp, 10 predicted proteins | sample LakErihyJuly2011_2_FD_187460 | JGI IMG/M metagenome (GOLD analysis project Ga0209107, IMG submission 187460) | Freshwater microbial communities from dead zone in Lake Erie, Canada - CCB hypolimnion July 2011 (SPAdes) (version 2) | ecosystem: Environmental > Aquatic > Freshwater > Lentic >... | reverse complement strand
CCGCCGCTGCCGGTGCCGGTGTGGCGGAAGCGGCGGTGGGTGGTTCCATCGACCTCGCGGAAGCCTTCGGAGGTGAGGCGGCCGGCCACGACGACCGAGGTCATGGGCCAGCGGTGGTCGTGGATGTTCTCCTCACAGGGGACGCCGGGGAACCAGATGTGGAGGCGCACCTTGCCGGCAGGGCCGGAGATGAGGGGGATTTTGAAGAATCCGTTGCCGTGGAGCGAGGCCTCGCTGCCGAGCGTTTCGAGGAGCGCTTCGGAGCGGAGCGCGGCGGCGGCCAGGGCGACGATGGCTGCGGCTGTTCCCGCTGCTTCAAGGTGGCAGGCGAGTTCGTCGCCCATGGGGTCGGAGGAGGCGAGCGCGGGGAGCGCAGCGAGGTGTTGGAGGCGGTCGGTCGCAGTCATGGTTGGCTCTCGGCAAGAGGTCTTGTGCCCCTTGACGGCGGTCAGGCGACGCTGCTGAGCGATGGGTGCAGGCGGTTGGGACGGGCCTGCTGGAGGAGGGTCACAACACGGTCGAAGGTGTCGTCTGCGGTCCCGCCCGCATCGACGGTCCACCAGGTCATGGGTGGCAGGCCGAGGGCGGTGCCGGAGCGGCGGAGGAGCTGGTAGTCTTCTCGGGCACGGAGGATGCGCTCTGCCTGCTCGTCCACACAGTTTGGTCGGGCGCCACGGTGTGCGACGCGGGCGAGCAGCGTCTCGATGGGGGCATCGAGATAGAAGACGGTTGCCGGCAGCGGGATGGAGGGTTCCATCGCATCGACATGGGCGATGGCGGCCGCGGGCGAGGCGAAGTTTCGGAGACGCGTAACGTAGCTGGTGAGCAGGCTGCGGTCGCCGAGGATGAGGGGGGCGGACCAGTCGGTAGCGGCGGTCGCGAGCTCGGAGCGGAGGGCAAAGAAGCGCTCGCGAAGGGCGTCGTCGGTGGACTGCTCGAGCTGTGCGGCGAGGGCCTGTTCGAGCGGGTGGGGCTGGAGCGGAGCGCGGGTTGGAGCAATCCAGGCGACCCGCTCGCCCGTGGCTGCGAAGTGGCGCTGCAGGCGTTCGATGAGGGTGGTCTTTCCCACCCCCTTGGGACCCTCGAGGACGAGGTAGCGAGGATGGACGGGCCGGGATGTGCTGCTCTGCATGGCGCTCTCCGAAAGCGGGGTTTGCAGGCGGTGACGCTGTGAGGCGTGCGTTGCTGAGCGGTGCGGAGGCAGGCGGAGTCTTCGCGGGTCTCTCGCGGCTATCGCTCAGCAAGGTGGGGAGCGTTGCGTCATGGGGGGACAGACATGGGCCTTTCTCGACGGCCCCCATCGAGGACATCGAAGATGCAGCAGCGACTCTATGTGACCCCTGCCGGGCTTGCTCGGCTCCACTCCGACCTTGAGCTTCGGCTCTCTGAACTGCGCGATATCTGCGCGGCGCGCGACGAGGCCTTTGAGCTGAGCGGCGACGGCTGGCACGACAACCCGCACTTCAACAAGATGCAGCAGGACGAGGTGGCGAAGAACCGCCAGATTGCCGAGCTGCGTTCGCAGATTCAGGGGGCGGTGCTCTTTGCGGCTGAGGATGGCCGGCGGCCGACCAAGCGGGTGGCGCTGGGGGCGATCGTGCTCCTTGCGGTGCGTGAGCCTGGCGAGCCCAAGCGGGAGCGGCTGGTGGAGATTGTGGCCTACGGCGAGAGCGACCCTTCGCGGGGACGCTTTGCCTACAACACGCCGGTGGCGCGGGGGCTGCTCGGGCTGGAGCCGGGCGACGAGAGCGAGGGGCCGGGTCGGAAGACGACGGCGCAGCTTGAGGTGGTGGAGTTGCTGCAGGCCTGGCCTGCCGAAGCATCGGGGGACGCATGGGTCTCGTAGCTGGATGTGTGGCGGCGGTGGCCGCGGTGTTGGCGGCGCGGGCGATCAGGTCGGCCGAGCGTCGAGGTGGCGTGGAGGTTCGGTCCGTTCGGAAGGGACGGGAGCAGGAGGTGGGCGATGGCAGATAGGATTTTGGAAGCAGTTCGAGAGGGACGGGTCACGACGCAGAACGTCAGCGCCGCGCAGGTGCTGGGGTTCCGCGCCGCAACGTGTGGAGGATTCGATCGGTTGGATCGGGGGCGCGCCGTCATCGACCGCCCCGAAGACCTCGATCAGTACCTCTGGTCGTATGGCAAGATGGTCGCCGCGCAGTGGGCGGGGGTGTTGGAGTTTGGCTTGCTGCAGAACCTGCCGTTCGAGCGCTTCGATGTGACCGACGTCGGTTGTGGGCAGGGCCTCTCTACAACGCTCTTCCTGGACCACGTGAAGGCGAAGGCGGCGCGCGGCCGGGTGCTTGCAAGCATCGTCGGTGGGGTTCGGCTCTACGATGCTTCGCCACACGCACTGCGGAGAGCCTTTGAGGTTCTTCGCCTCTACCGGGTGTCGGTCAAAGCCCAGTCGGTTCGCCTTCCGCAAGTGCCACAGCCGGCCGCGTCGGCGTTGCCGCGGGTGACCATCCTCTCCAACATCCTCGACATCGAGGGGTTTGATCTCAACAGGTTGCGGCAGTCCTTGTTCGCGCCCGGTGGGAGACATCTCGTTATCGCCGTGAGCAACGATCGCCAGGTCGCGGGGGGCGGTGCGCGGGTGCGGCAGTTTCAATCCTTGCTGTCGCGGCACCACCGGGTGCTTGCCTGCGAGTCGAAGGCGTGGGAGGTGCAGATGGCTACGCGTTCGACGCAGGTCGTTGCCTTTGCTTGCCTGATGGAGTCGTGATGGATCTGTTCGGAAACCACAGCGATGAACTCAACTTCGAACTTCCTGCCGGCGCGGGCTTTGGGGCGCGTTGGAACGAGGCCAAGCGCGGGTTCGATGTCACGGTGCCGGACGGCGAGCTGTTCTACAGCCGGCGGTTCTTCGACCAGCGGGTGAGCGACCGGAGCGTTGCCTACTTTCTGGAGAACGAGGACTTCGACTGGAAGAGCGCGGACTGGCGCGGCCTGACGCCGGAGCAGTTCGCCTCCGTGCGATTCCGGAACATCCGCTGGAAGCAGGACTTCATCCGGATGTTCGGTAAGTCGCACCCGCTGCCGCGGCTGACCTCCTGGTACGGTGATTCGCAGAAGTCTTACACCTATTCTGGCATCACCTCGTTCCCGCATGAGTGGAACAAGGGGCTTCAGTACATCCGTGAGCGGTTGGAGGGGGTTGCCGGGGTACCTTTCAACAGTGTTCTGCTGAACTGGTATCGGGATGGCGAAGACAAGATTGACTGGCACGCCGATGATGAGCCCGAGCTCGGAACCAATCCGATCATCGGCTCGGTGAACTTCGGGGAGACGCGAGACTTTGTGATTCGTCGAATCGACGACCCGAATGTCAAGGTGACGATTCCCCTGGAGCACGGGACGGTGCTGATCATGGCGGGGCCGATGCAGCATCACTGGCATCACGCCGTGCCCAAGCGGGCCAAGGTTCGAGGGTCGCGATTCAACCTTACATTTCGACGGATTGGTTTGTAGGCGCAGCAGGCGTGTGCTGCGTAGAACGAGGGGGGCATTATGGAGTTCGGAATCGGATTGCTGGCAGTCGTAGCTGCCGTGTTTGTGGCGCGCTGGGTGCGACAGGCGCGTTTGACGCGCGAGCGACTCGCAGCCGAGGCGATGGCGTCAGCTGCGCGCAAGGCGGGGGGCATCATCGAACGAGCGGCGTTGCTCGAGAATGCCCCGTGCGGAGAGTACTTCGCGTCGTCGGTGCTCGCCCGGGTTGAGGCAGAGCATGGGAACGCGCTCGAGGAGCGGCTTACGCCCGCAGAGCGAGCGCTGCTTGACGCGGAGAGCGGCCGAGCCGTCGACGACGCGGTGTTGAAGCTGAATGACCGCGAGGCCTATCGCAGGGGCTACAACGAGGCCTTCGTGCCGAGGCGCATGGCAGAGATGCAGGCTTGGTTCGATGGTCGGGCGACGAAGCTCACCGTCGAGCAGCGGCGTGCGGTTGTGACAGACGAGGATGCCACGTTGGTGATCGCCGCGGCCGGTAGCGGCAAGACAGCAACGATCGTGGCGAAGGCGGAATACCTGGTGAAGCGGGGATTGGCTCGTCCCGAGGAAGTCTGCCTGTTGGCGTTCAACAAGCGGGCGGCCGAAGAGATTGGGGAGCGGCTGTCGGCGGTCGGGCTCAAAGAGGTGACGTCGTCGACCTTCCATCGATTGGGTTATCGCGTGCTGCAGGATGCGACTGGCTATCTCCCACCCGTTTCGCCGCTCGCGACCGATGAGCAGGCCTTGAAGCGCTTTCTGGATGGCGTGTTCCGTCAGCTATTGCTGGATGACCGTTATCGAATGGCGGTGATTCGATGGCTCTGCGAGTTCCGGGTAACCGAGGAGATGCTGGAGACCGCGCCGAATGCACATGTTCGGCTGCAGCGGGAGCGGGCGCTCGATCCACGCTCGATGAACGGGACGCTGATGCGGTCGCAGGCGGAGGTTCGCCTCGCGAACTGGCTTACCTGTCACGGCGTGGCGTGGCAGTATGAGCGGGTCTTCCCGTTCCCTTGCAACGAGCCCGGGCGCCGCGCCTACCAGCCGGACTTCTACCTGCCCGACGCGGTGGTGGGCGACGCACCGGCGCAGGGCGTTCGTGGCGTTGCGGGCGAGGCAGACGCGCGGCGGGCTCGCGGGGCATGGATGGAGCTCTGGGCGCTCGATCAGGAGGGCAACTGCGCTCCCCACATCGATGCCCAGGCCTATCGTGAGAGCATTGCCTGGAAGCGGCAGACCCACGCGATGTTCGGAACGACGTTGCTTGAGGTCTGGCAGGAACATACGCGCGCGGGGGCAATGGACGCCTATCTGCCGCTTCAGTTGCGGCGGGTGCAGATTTCGTGTCGGTTGCTTTCGGCGGAGGAGTTGCAGGCCATCCTCGATGGCGAGCAGTCGTCCGTTGCAACGCAGCTCGGTAGGTTGCTGAAGTCGTTTCTCGGGCTGTTCCGTGCTGGGTCGTGGGACCGGGAGCGGGTGCGAAAGCGGGCAAGTTCGGAGCGAGACACCGCCTTTCTTGAACTGTTCTTTCCCGTCTTGGATGCGTTCGAGCGGGAGCTCCAAGAGAGCCAGACGATCGACTTCGACGAGATGCTGAATGGTGCTACGAAGGCCTTGCCGCGCGCGCGGGTCGGCCGATTCCGGTACGTGCTGGTTGACGAGTTTCAGGACACCTCACGTTCTCGTCTTGAGCTGGTGCAGGCGCTGCGCGAGGTCTCTCCCGGTGCGAGACTCGTGTTCGTGGGGGACGACTGGCAGTCCATCAATGGGTTTGCCGGAAGCGACCTCAGTATCTTCACCGGAGTGGAGCGCGAGTGCGGAGCGACGGCGCGCGTGGTCTTGGGCACGACGTTCCGGCTCTTGCCCGATGTGACGGGCGTGAGTTCAAGATTCGTCTCGCAGAATCCCGCTCAGGTCTCGAAGGAGGTTCGTACGGTGCGACCCGAATCGGATGAGGGTGGTGTGGTGCTCGTCGGTCATCGAGGGGATGCGTGGGTCGAGTCGCTTGACGAGGTGCTCGGCCACGCGTTGCGCCGTGTTGATCAGGGGAACCGAGTCCACATTCTAAGTCGGACGAATGCTCCGTTGGGTGACGAGGCTTTCACGGAGCTCGTGAACCGGTATCGCGAGGAGGGGTTGGAGATTGAGGTGTCAACGGTGCACCGCGCGAAGGGTCTCGAGGCCGATCATGTGGTTGTCCTCGGGCTGACCTCGAGGTCAAGCGGGTTCCCGAATCTGATGGAGACCGATCCGGTGCTGTCGATGGTCGCACCGCGAACTGACCTGTTTGAGCATGCTGAGGAGCGGCGCCTCTTTTACGTGGCCATGACGCGCAGCAGGGCACGGGTCTACCTCTGCTTCTCTGAGGAACAGCCGTCCGTGTTTGTGGAAGAGCTGCTGGCGCGTGAGCGGGACGAAATCGAGGTGCTCGGAAAGATTTCCGAACGGCTTCACTGCCCCAAATGCCATGGCAAGACCATCCTTCGGAAGGCTGTAGGCAACGATGTGATGTGGGCCTGCACGCACTACCCGCTGTGCGACGGAAAGCTGGATGCCTGTAAGAGTTGCGGCGACGGAGCGCTTGAGCTCACCGATCCGCATACGTTCGAGTGCAGCGCATGCCATGAGAGAAGCGAAAGGTGCCCGCTGTGTGAGCAGGGTCACCTCCAGGTCAAGGTGAACCGGAACAACGGTCGAACCTTTCTGGGCTGCAGCAAATGGCGGCCGCAAGGGGCCGGCTGTAACTACGTCCGAAACGTGTGAAGGTCAGCGCAGAGGCTTCGCTGCTGCAACAAAGGGTTTGAGGTGGGCGTTGCGCGAGAGGTGCGCGGCCGTGCCAACGAGGATGAGGAGTTGGCGGGTCCGGCTCGCCGCAACATTGACCAGTCGGCCGGCGAGCTGTCCATCGGTCAAGAACGGGGAGGTGGGATTGACCGGGTCAAAGATGGTGGCATCGGCCTCCTGCCCCTGGATGCGGTGCACGGTGCCTGCGCGGATCGTGGGCAGGTCGGCGAGTGCGCGCTGGAGCATCGCGGCCTGTGCGCGGAAGGGGGAGCAGACAACGACCGAGTGGCCGCTCTGGGCAAGCCGCCGCGCCAAGCGAGCGGTTGCGCGCGCTGTGTGTACGGAGAAGGGGCTGCCAGCGGTGAAGGAGGGTGCGACCGGTAGGCGTTGGGTGGGCAGCGGGGTTAGCCAGTCTGGGAGCAGGTCAGGGTCAGCCACCACAATGGGGTCGGGGAAGGAGGGCGGTAGCCCGGGCGAGGGGGCTTCCGGGGCGGATCTCAGTTTGCTGGCGTAGGAGTGGTGAGAGACAATCTCGCAGATGGCCGGCGTCATGCGGGACTGCTCGTCGAGGAAGGCCCAGCGCATGCCGGCATCGCGGAGGTTTCGGTAGGCATACTCGAGGGCGCTCGTCTCGAACCAGTCACGGGCCTGCTCCGGCGTGATGACGGGGAACGGGGGCCCCTGCGCGTTGGGGGCGTCGTCGTCTGAACCTCGTTCGCGCGGGGCGATGGGGCCGAGTTGCCGGGCGTCGCCGAAGAAGATGAGAGAGCGGTCCGCGGCGGTGTTCTGCTGGATGAGGAGAGCGGTACCATCGGAGACGGAGACCATGCTGGCCTCGTCAACAAAGAGGTGGGGAAAGAGAGCGGCCCAGCTTCGGTTGATGGCCTGCCGGGTCGTTGCAACCAAGATGCGCGAGCGGTCAACGAGCTCCTTCTGGCGGGCGCGCCAGAGCGTGCGCAGGAGCTCTTCTGTGTCGCGGAGCGAGGCGGCTGCAGCAATTGCTTGGTCTTGTGCCACACCCTCCTCTTCGAGGAGTTTCTGCCGTACCTCCATGGATTCGCGCTGGAGGCGAGGCAGCATGCTCTGGAAGCGACGGTCTTCCTTCGCCCAGATGAGCAGGTCTGGGTTGCGGGCTTCGAACTCGGCTGCGAGGACGGGCAGGTCTGTGCGCAGCAAGTCTCCGGGGCTTCGGCTTAGGCCACGGGCGCTGAGCGCGCTGTCGATGGCGAGGGTGGCGCCGTCGGCGGCGACGCGGGTTGGGGCGACCACGAGGAGTCGGTGGCCTGCGGCCGCGATGCCCGCAGCCATGCTGGCAAGGGTTGTGGTCTTGCCGGTGCCTGGTGGGCCCCAAACGATGGCGATTGGTGCTCCGATGAGTTCATAGGCCGCCTTTTGGCCGGTTCTCAGCCGAGCAGGCGGTGGTGGGCAGCTGCGCGCGCTGATGGTGTTTGCGGTGAGTCGGTTTGACCAGACCATGTCGATGTCTTCGGCAATCTTCGTTTCGTCGAGCCAGTCGTGGAGTCCTTCGAGATAGGAAGGCGGGATGATGAGGAAGGGATCCTTGGAGACAGGAGGCCGGCCTTCCGTGATGCGAACCGACAAGCGCTGCGCGTTCGGGAGAACGGAGATGATGGTTCCCGCCCACGCGATGTCGTTGGCGCCGCCCTCTCTGGCGAGGGGTTTATGGCGGATGGTGGCGCCTTCGAGGCTTTCGTCGAGCCGGATCTCTCCCAGCCCAGTATAGGCCCCCTGTTTGATCTGGCTTGGCACGAAGCTCAGTACGACCAGATTTGCGTCCATTCTCTTCGACTCGACGGTCATCCCCCAGATAGGTTCCCCCTCGAGTTGGACGGCGCGGGCGATGACCGTGCGCCAGGCGGCGGCTGTTAGCGCCACAGCCCCTCCTCCCGAAAGCAGGTGAGGAGCGCGACGCCGCGGTCGCGGTTGGATGAGGCTTTGGCGAGCAGGTCGGGGAGCGCTGTGTCCTGCCACGGGGCAAGCAGCGCGGTCAGGAGGGAAGGAGCCGGTTCGTCCGCTGTGAAGTGTTGCGCGAAGGCCAGGAGTCCTGCGGCGCCCGGGCCGGCGAGGAGGGAGGCTGCTGCCCGTTCGAGGTGGTCGAGCGCATCGTCGAAATGGCCTGCGGTGAGGAGGGCATTGGCGGCGATGCGGTCGTCGTCGTGAAAGAGCTGACCGAAGTCGCCGAGGTGGTGGAGCCGCTCGTGGCCGTGGAAGCGGGAAATGATGGGTTGGCTCTCGAGGTAGGTTTGGCGCCAGCCAGAGAGGGTGGCAATCGCGCCAAGCGCGGAGGCGGTTGCCTTCCTTCCGCCCGAGAGGTCGAGGGTGATGCGGGTTGGCCAGGGGTCGCCCGCCCAGGCGAGCGCGGCCTGCACGGCGTTGGCGATGTCGAGGGCATCGATGCCGTCACCGAGCCGGAACCGTTCGGTGACCGGTCGGGTCGCTTCCGGCAGTTGCTGGAGCGTGGCGTTGACACGGAGGGCTTCCATTTCGCTCCCGGGGTCGAACTGGCCGTCTTCGTGCCGGATGGAAACAGTGTGCAGGAGCGCAACCGCGCGGGCCGGGATGGCGAGGGCAGCGAGCGATGGGGAGTAGGGCTGCGTTCCGACGGGAAGGATGAGGAGGTCTGCGACGGGCTGCTCCGACCGTCGTGCAAGGAGGGTCTGAGCCGCGAGGGGAAAGACCTCCGTTTCGTAGAAGGCTGTGGCCTGGTTGCCCGAGAGCTGCCGGAGCTGCTCGTAGGCGTGTCGCTGGTTAAGCGCCGAGCGCGCATGGAGTGGGAGAGGCGGGATCATCGGAGATGGGTACGGAGTTTGTAGGCGGTGTAGGTGTCGCCGTTTCGTGTGAGCATCAGTCGTCCTGCCGCGCCATGGTTCCAGGCGTAAAGTTCGTGGGTCATCTTCGGCTCTTCAGGCGAGGTGAACTGCTTGAGGGTCACCGATTTGAGGAGGGGCCGCCCCGTGTCGAGATGGTGCGAGAGGGCATCGAGCGCGCTGTTTGCGTCGGCCTGCTGTGCGGCATCGAACGCTTCGAAGGTGGCGCGCAGTTCAGGGGCAATTTTGAGCTTGGGCGAGAGCGGAGCAACCGGTCCGTTTCCGAGCGCGCGGACCCTGAGACGGGACCAGATGAGGGTTCCCCACTCGGTGAGTTCGAGGTCGCCGCCCACATCAGCGAAGAGTGTGCGGGGGGCGGAGAGATGGTCTTGGACGCGTATCGGATAGGCCACCGCCAGTCGCCGGAATCGTTCGAGTTGGTCGCTGATCAGGCCCTCCTCGTCGAGTCGGATGGGCAGGGCGGGAATCTCCATGGCCTCGGTCGCTCCCTCGAAGAGCAGGTAGCTCGGCAGACCGTGGAGCATGGCGAAGGCCTGGAGGTAGGCGAGGAGCGACTTGAAGCCGCCGGTGAGGTTGAAGGCGACCGGGATTCGGGTCTGCTTGAAGGGGGTGATGTAGGAGGTGTCGAGTGCGCGGCTGAGTTCGGGAAGCGCGAGCCGGAAGGAGGCGAGGTTGTTGGTGCGGAGGTCGGATACGGTAAGGAGCTGCACGCCTTCACCCGAGGCTGTGACCATGCCGCTCACAAGGCGTGCTGCCTCGCGTCCGAGAAAGGTGTCGGTGTGGATGAGCAGATGCTGTCGCTGCCCAGGGAGTTGGGCCCGCGTTGCCTGGATGCTGTTGAACTCGGCGGAGAGGCGCCGGTAGGCCTCTCGGGGCTGCAGGGCGAGTTCGTGTTCGATGCGGGCGATAAAGCCGTAGGCACGGTCGTCGCCGTCTGTTTCGTTGGCGATGGAGGTAAGCCACTTGCGCTCGTCCTCGTAGGCGAGGTTGCTGAGGAGGCTGGTACCACAGGTGGAGATAAGGAGGGTCATGGCGGCGTCCGGAGTGTGAGGGTGAGGCGCAGTTCGGGGCTGTGATTGAAGCCTCTGAACTTCAGGTCGGACTGGTGGAGTCTGCAGACGATCGTTGGGAGTGCGTTGGTGTGAGGTGCGGCGAGTGCTGCGAGCCCTCTGCCGATGCCTACGCCGATTGCGGGTGAGTCATGGTCGGTGTTGTCGGATTCAAAGCTGATGAACCGGTCGTGGAAGCCGGTCTGCCGATCTGGAAGGAGCCAGATCTCGGCCGTGACGGCCAGTTTGGGAGGCAGGTGGTCTACGAGCTCGGTGTCAACGAGCTCTGTCAGGCGTGCGGTGAGCAGTACTGCCTGCTCCCTTCGTGTGGCGCGCCAGAAGGAGTTTGGGGAGGCCAGGAGGGGCTTCTTGTCCCATAGGTTGGGGTTGTGACGGCTGGCCCCTTTGGCTCGGTAGGTCCACTCGGGGAGAGTGGCGACCAGGCGCAGGGTGCCGACTGATGGCAGGCAGGCCTTCACGAGGGCGATCGCGCCCTCGCGCTGGGTCGACGCAAACAGGTAGGGATCGGCAGCGGTGACGCTGTACGAGGAGGCGAACAGCGGCCGCAGGCTGGCCATCAGCGGGTCGCCAGGCATGCAAATACCCGCACGCCGTCCATGCTGGTCCCCATCGAGCAGGAGGGCTGCGACACTGCGCGTGGCGAAGGCCTCCGTGCTGACGCACGGGGTGTCCGTGATCGCGTGGGCGTCGACTTTCCGGATGCGACCGCGTGCGATGGCGTCCGAGAGTGCCCGTACTCTCTCCTCGGCGGCCCAGAATGGGTGCGCTCCTTGGTTGGTAACGAGGCCGGGGGAGGAGGCGAGGAAGCGGTCAACATCTCGGAATGAATCATCTGCGACGAGCACGGCTTCGGTCGCGAGGAACTCCATCCAGTGTTCGAAATCGGTGGTGTCCATGGCAGTGAGCTCAGCCTCAAGCTGGGCGCAATTGAGGCGAAGGCTTGAGATGAAGACTGGACTCTTCGACTGTGCGGAGGTGCCGTTCAAGGTGGCTTGGGGAGATCGCCGAAGGCGAGCTCTCGATGTTCGGTGAAGAAGCCGCGTGGCCAGCGGTCGAGGAATCTGCCGTTGTCATCGAGGCGGATGCGTCTGACGACGGAACGGTTTTGCTCCGAACTGTCGGGCTCTACCGAGAGGATGCAGATATTGCTTGGGGTAAGATAGCCCGTCCTCACGAGCTGCTGCGCAGCCTCGACGAGCGTCTCACTGTGGGTTTCGATGAGGTATTGGGCCCGAGGAACAAAGGGCTTGGCGCTGTTTCGGTCCTGCTGCCAACGCACGTGGGCCCCCGCAAGCAGCCGCATGAACTCAACACAAAGGCGGGGGTGTAGGTGGAGTTCAGGCTGCTCCATCAGGATGAGCTGCCGCGGGATGTTGGCGTCTGCGGTCTGAGCGGCTTCGGTGTCCGCACCGAATCGCCCCGCGTTCTCGTAACGTCGTTCGTCAAAGAGCGCGGATGAGAGGGCAATCTGGGTGAGCATGGGGAGGATCTGGCTCACGCCAAAGCCCACGTCTTGAATACCCGAAGAGAGCCCAGACTTCTCGTCGACGACGCGCAGGTCGATGGTATGACCGAGGGTCGGTAGTCGCTTGGCTTCGATTCGAAACGGCAGAGAGAGGTGGCCGAGGTAGCGGTTCACCCGCCAGTGCACATCGCGGCGCAGCAGAATCGTAGCGAGATTTTCTCCCGTACTTCCGACCTCGTTGAGCACGGAAGGCACGACATCGTAGGCTCGTCGTCCCGCTAGGCGCAGTGGTCCGATATGGGCAGCGCCCGCGATCCGCCAGATGAAGGGGTAGAAGGCGTTGCTGACCAACTTGTGGATCGCGGCCTCTTGCTCCGGCTGACCTGGCGACGAAACGACAAAGGACTCACGCTCGAGCGAGAAGGTGATGGATATTGGACTGCTTGCGGAGCCGAGTGAGGCATGGCTCCAGTCAACCGAGGCTGCGAGCGTCCGCTCTGAACTCTCGGCGTCGAGCTCGCGGTCCCAATTGTGAAGTACTGCGCGCTCGTCCCCCCGCTCAGTCGTAAGTAGGCTGATCGTTCCGTCGGTGGCGAGGAAGTTCTGATCATGCCGCGGGCCGTGACCGCTTGCATCAAAGGAAAACAGCGAGCGCGTTCCATCGCTCCGTGTCACCCCAATCGAGACGGTTTGCTCGGGTTGGTGCCGGTGTTGAACGTTGCCGAACATGCCGAGGCTGACCGACGAACCGTCAGTGAGCAGGTCGCCAAACTGGTTTGGGCCTCGAGCGAAAGATTGCTTCAGCGCGAGGAGGCTCTGAAAGATACTCGACTTCCCCGCGGAGTTTGCTCCCAAGATCAGCGTGATTGGAGCAAGCGGAATCGTTGAGTCCAGGTGCGCTTTGAACCCTTCGAGATGGAGTTCTGAGATGATATCCGGCGACGGCTCCAAGGCGGTCACTTCCACCGCAACCCGAGGTTGGTTGGGTCGCCGCCTTGCTCAACAATCACCTTGAGACGCTGCCCAGCGGCAATGTCTGCGGGGGCCTCTCCGAAGGAGACGACGCCGACGGGTTGCGCACCCTTGAAGGCTGGGCGGTCGACGATCTTTGCGCGCCACTTGCCCTTGGGCGTTGCGCTTGTGATCTCTACCTCTACCTCCGTACCCCGCGCGATGGAGGTCCAGACGTTGGCCGGCGCGGCTTGAACAGGGGCGGGTCGTTGGCCGTAGGCGCTTGGCCGCTGGCCGCTCGGGGCGAAGGCGCCCGAACCGCCCCCCGTTGATGCCGGGCGCTGCTGTGCCGGGGAGAAGGCGCCGGGGCCACCCGGCTGCGGCGCGCGGACGCCGGCCTTGGGGAGCTGAACGGTAGTGCCGGCCGACATGGCGCGGGCCATCCAGCCCTGATCGGTTCCCGCGGAAGGCAGGGCGAGGCCGCCCTTCTTGGCCTCGATAAACTCATTCACCGTGCGGCTGTTGTCGTAGGGAGCCGGCGCCTTGAGGTTGAGGTGGAAGCGGTGAGGGCTGTCTGCCGCGACTGGCTTGGCGAGCTCGACCAGTTCGTAGATTCGACGGCTTTGCAACCAACCGCCCTCGATTTTCTGCGTCTTGCAGAAGTCCTCCATGCGTGTTGCAAAACTGGCGCGTGCACCCGCAACTTCTTCGGTGGTTGCAGGCTCCCAGTCGTCGTTTCGAAGGAGGTTGGTGGAGATCAACGAGATCTTGCAGCGACCGTATCCAAGGCTCTTGGCCATACCGAGCGTGTGGCGG
>Ga0209107_10001418_pt1 | contig 13422 bp, 10 predicted proteins | sample LakErihyJuly2011_2_FD_187460 | JGI IMG/M metagenome (GOLD analysis project Ga0209107, IMG submission 187460) | Freshwater microbial communities from dead zone in Lake Erie, Canada - CCB hypolimnion July 2011 (SPAdes) (version 2) | ecosystem: Environmental > Aquatic > Freshwater > Lentic >... | reverse complement strand
TAATCTGAATTTAAACAAAATAATTTATAATTTTTTTATTCATAAAATTAATTTTTAAAATGATAGAACAAGCAACTCTAAGTATGAATGTTGAAATGGGTAATATTTAAGATAAACCAATAGAAGATTAAGTAGAACTAGATCTTAAACACAATACTTAATCAAATACAATAAAAAAAACTACATACAATGAAACAGCACTTACTTTATTCAAAGGATATATAGGTAAATATTGTTTTTCTGACAATTTTAGGTGCAGGAATACTTGCTTTACCCTATGCATTCGACAGCGGGGGATATATTTTAAGTTCAGTTGTGTTCCTTATTATCGCACTTATGATATATGACACTATGAATATGTTATTTAAAATTGCTGATTCATATAATAAACCAGGATTAACATATCCAATGATAGCGGAATTAAATTATGGATCAAAAGGATTAATTATTGTTAAATCCCTACTAGTCCTTTTTTAATTTGGATGTTGTGTGAGTTATCTTATTTTTTTTATAAAATTTTTTGCAAATGCTTTTGATAATTTAGGAGACAAACACAATGACTTTATTTATTTACTGTTGGCGCTTTGCATAATATTGCCAATGTCTTTGATAAATAATATAGCGATTTTTGTAAAGTTTGCCGCTTTAGGAAATATTTTTGTCGGGATAACTCTTTTAGTGATAATAGGATATGATTTCAAATTAATTATTACTGGTGATTAATTTAAAGAAAATTTGAAGGATATGGCCGATATAACTAAGATGCCGATATTGATAGGTGTCGCAATATTTTCCTTTGAATCGATCGGACTGAGTTTTATATATTTAATTCAAATATATTAGTATTTAGTATTAGGAATGCGATGTAAAAGTAGGAAAAATTTACATCCTTATTTATCAGAGTAAGTTAATGTGTAAGCATCTTATACATAGTTTTTTCTGTGCTATCGGTTTGGGCATTTGGAAAGAATATCAATGAAATAATTTTATTTTCTTTACCTCACAACCCATTCGTCATAACCTTTTAAATTATGTATGCTTTGGCTCTTGTGATAAGTTTTCCTATTTAATTGCTACCCGCTTTTTTGATAATTGAGGAGATAGATTTTATCCAAAATTTTACGAAAAATAACAATAAACATGGATAAAAAGTTAATATAAGATAATTTTTGGTAATTTTTATATTAAATTTAATAGGTGCGATTAATTGTTATTTTAATTATTAGTGCTATAGCGTTTGCCATTCCACGATTTGCCATCGTGCTAAATATAATTGGCGCGATAGCTGGTACTTCATTGCAATTTATTCTGCCAATTATATTATACAATAAACATTTTAAAACAGAAATAACGAAGAAAATATAATTAAAAAACACTTTAATATTAGTTGTCGGAATAACAGGAGGGGTGGCGGCAACGGTTGTATCAATCTATGAATTATTATACCCCGCTCAATAAGATTGAAAAAATATTTTTATATAAGGGAATTATTATTAATTAATTAAATTTTTATATAATTTATATAAATATTATTATAAAAAATTAAATTATGTACGAATCAGGACCTTTAACTTCAAGATAGTAAGCTAGTGAAATTGCTTAGTTATTATTTTAGCATTACAATAAAAGTAATACAGGATAAGTAAAAAATATTTGTACAAATATATATAGATATCAGAAAATGAAGCTGGAGATATATTGAAGGATATTTATGGTCTACAATAACCTGGTTTTACTCCATCTAATGAATAAAAATAATCATACTTTTAATCCCTTGACACCAATTATGATGGTAAGGTGACATTAAAAGATATAGAAGCAATTACAAACAAATATTTATTAGGAGATATATTTACAACTAATAAAATATCAACCATCACTACCTCTACTGTAACTGTAACTAATTCTGTGACGTCCTCTGTAACAACAAGCCCATTTTCATTAAAATTAGTATATAATTAATATTAATAAAAATAGAATGATAAAGTTGCTAAATACACTAAGTAGGATATAATATCGATTGCAGAAGATTTATTTAAAAAGTTTGATATTGACGGTAGCAATTTGATAAGTTAAGATGAAGTAAAAATTAATAGTTATTTTTAAGGCTGGACCTTTAATGCGAGAGACATATAAAGTCGTGGGATTTAATCATTAGCTATCAGATAAGGAAGTAAGGCATATGATAAAAACGCATGATCTTAATAATGATGGAGAGCTTGATTTAAATGAGTATTTGTCATTGATATTAAAAAGTCTGGGAAAATAAGGATTAACTTTTGAATGAAGTAAATTTCTGTTCATATAATCTTCCTGATTTTTTTAATTTATTATAATTAAAGAAATAATATCATTATTTATCTGATTATTTATACAGTTTTATATTCTAAATCCATTTTTCACATAAGAATTCAATTTTAAATGCAGAAAAAAAAAAATTAAGTGAAGTTATATTAAATTTTATATATTATTTTAATTCTAATATTTTTAAATATCTTTAGGTGATGTTATTAATAATAATTCTTAATATAAGATGTTTTTTCCACTAAATTTTATAATTTTGAATTTTTTACAATCATTAAAAATTAAATAAATCTTTCATAAAAATGGAAAAAAATAATACACGTGAACAAAGAGATCAAAGGGAATAAAGAGATTAAAGACCAGTTTAAAGCCAAAATAATTTTGACACACAAAGAGATCAAAGGGAATTTAGAGATTAAAGACCAGTTTAAAGCCAAAATAATTTAAGAAATTAACAAAAAAGCTAACCCGAAATTCAAAACACAAACAAAGTAACAAATTTAATAGATATACGTTTCAATCGGAATTTTAGAAATGATAGTGAATTAATAGCTTTTTACACAAAATTAAGTAAAGCTCATCTCGCCGAATTTGATCAAATAATTCTGAGAGGAAATGGTAATGCAATTTACATAGCCATGATAGTTGCAGATAAATTAAATAGACAATAATTTACTGAATATGTTAGACTAACGACTGAAACAATCTAAGTCGAAGAGAGGGGTTAGACTGTACCTAAAGCATAAGTTATGGCAATATTGCGAAAATCATAAAATTTTGGACGACTTTATATTGATGAAATAAAAAAATAACCTTATATAGTAAAAGATAAATAGGATCAAAATTAACGAGATAATAGATAATAAGTAGAAAACAAAGAAACTTACAAAAAAGTTGGTGGATATAGAGAAACAAGACCTGATAATAGAGATACTAAACTTAGAGATGGAAGAGAAAATAGAGGTAATTAGGATTATGAAGAAAGAAACTAGCAATAATTTAGAAAAAATGACGATGGAAGATAATATAATGATGGCAGATAAAGAGAATATAATGTTTTTAAAGATAATTAAAGAGAATAAAAGAATGATGAAAGAAGGGAAGATAGACCAAAATAATATAACAACTAAAGGTCGGGCTAATAGTAAAGAGGAAATCAAGAAAGTTGGGAGGCGACAAGAAAGAACAAAGATAATAAAAATAATAACGAGGAATCTATATGGAGCAATAAAAATTGAATTGAATTTATATGAATAATAAATATTTCATAAATATTATATATAATAATTATAATTAATTATAAAAATGTAACCAAAAATTACGTATAGATAATAACCATTATAAAATAGTGAAAAATTTCAAAAATTATACTCTCCATAAGAGTATATAAATTATGCGAACAAAATAGGAAATTCTAAAGAAAACTATATTAATTCTTTACAATAATTGGGCTATAATAATTCTAATAATGTGTTAATAGCATCTCCTTTGACTAAAATAATGAAAAAATCGGAAAATATAATTAAATCTTCATATAGTGTTAAATGTATTTTTTTATTTTATAAAAAAATAAGATTTTGGAATTATCGATGATAATATGGGCATATTAAGTAAAAGAATGAAACTTAATGATATAGAATCATTAAATAAAAGTATGATAAAAAATCAAAAATAAAAAAAAATATAGGAAAAAATGTAAATTTTCAAAAAATCAAATAAAAAAAACAAACAAAAACCTTAAGCTTATGATAAAAAAGAAGATTAAAATTAATTTATAATAAATAATTATTCATTACCAAATAATTTAAAATCACTAAAAGTTTAGAAAAATCAAGATGAAAAAAAAGAATTTATAGGTCAAGTATTAGTAGAAAATGGAAATGATTTAATAAAATATGATGTCCTATAGGATATCTAATTACCTCGACCAATTTAGAAAGAACCTTTAAAAAAAGGTTGGAAAAAACCTAAGACGTTAGAATAATTTAAGGATGTTGTTGGACCAGCCGTTTTATAATGTTAAACAGAATAAAATAATAAGATGTCTTATAGTAGCTTGTTAAAATAAATTAATACAAAAGAAGAGATAGATAAAAATAAGTAAATGTTGACTCTCCCTAATATTAATGATAATTAATTTATAAACAATTTGTAATATACTTAAAATTAAGATAAATTTTCTCGCATTTAAAATATTTAGTATAAATAATAATTAAAGGAGATATAAAGGAGAGAATAATATAAAAAATTTATGTGAATTAAATTTATATAAATACGTTTGAAATTATATATTTAGAGAAGTTTAATCATTTTATATATATAAATAAAATTAAAATTAAAAATAATAATAATATAAATTATTATAGATAGTTAATTAACGAATGGAAAATTTAAATAGATTTTAACTTAAAAAACCTTAGAATTTGCATATGTTAAACTAAAATAAAGATTAAAAGTTTGATTATTTAATTTCTTAAGAAAACATTGGCAAAATGCGTTTAAATAAAAAAAAATTAGGAATAGAAATACTTGATGATAGTTAGAATAATATGAAATATGAGGAAAATTATTCGAGCCTTAATGATTATTTATAAACTAAAAAATCATATAATAATAAAAAAAATTTTACATAAACATCGATAAAAAAATTACAAAATAATAATAATTATTATAATATAAGCTAATTATAGGTCCCAAGTCAACCATAATCTTCGACAAATAAATCAGCAGCTAATAATTTTTAATTCAATAATATTAATGATTCTAAAATATATATAGAAACTCTTTAAAATCTGAGCTTGAAAATAAAAAGATTGGAACAACAAATAGGATCAAGATAAGATGAATCATACAATTTTAATACTAATTCTAATTCTTAAGCTTAAAGTTACAACAATTCTGTGTATTAAAATAACCTAGAGGATGAAATTATAAGGATAAGAAAAACTGAATAAAGCTTACATGATAACTTCAATTATCTTTCTACAGAAAACAAAAATTTAAAAGAATACGCCTAATAATCAGAAAAAGACAAAGATAAAATTAATCATGAAATATATTAGCTTAAATTAGAGTTGAAATAAATATCTTAACAAAATAATAATTAGTAACAGATTAAAGAACTTTAGAATATTATAAAATAGGAAAAAGAAGAAAAAAATTTATTAAATTAAAAAATAAATTATTTTGAAAAATAAATAGATATTAAAAATTTTAATACCAGTTATTTTTAGCCAGAAATAATCGAAATTTCATAAGATACAAATTTTAAATAATTATAAGATCAAGAACTTCAAAAAAAATTAAAAAATATGTAATATGAAATAATCGAACTTAAAAAACAATTAGAAATTTATTAAAATATATTAAAAAAAAATTAATAATCAGAATATTAAGAGACAAATATATTAAATTTGGATAGAAAAAATCAAAAAGATTTTCATTAAAATTAATAAAAAAATGATTAACAAGATATTTATAAAAAATAATGCGAAAAATTATAAAAAGAAAAAAATATAGTTGAAAAATAATTAAAATTTTTTCAAAAAGAATATTAATAATTGTTATAAGTTGTTAATGATATCATTAAGACCAATAATTTTACTAATAATATTTAAAATAATTAATCCTAAGAATTATAAATTGATCCGGATTTATTTCCTCAATAAATAAATAATTAATCTTAACTTTAAAGAGGATATTAATTTTTAAATAAAATAAATCATTCATTATCACCTTGTAGAGATAATTCGAATAATTTAAATTAATAAAATAATTCATAAAATTTTAATAATGCATAACATTTAAATAATACATAACATTTTAACAACTTATTAGGGTCTACATAAAATTATTGTAATTAAATAGATTAAATGTAAGAAAGAGGAAATATATTTTAAAATGAAAAGTTTTAAAATTCTTTGGTTTTATAATAATATGAAAGAGATATGCATACTATGAACCTATAGTATGATGATTTACTATCAAAAACAAAAGTATAATTTAAAATTTATTAATAAATAAGTCAGAAAAAAGCTGCGGATAAAGATCTATCCAAAGAAAATAATTACTTGATTTATCAGAAAAAATAAGAAAAACTTTGGATATATATTATTAAATAAAAAAGAGGGGTGATACATAAGAGTGAGTTTTGTTACTTTAATTTATATAAATAATAAGTATATTACAATTATAATTTTTTTATGTAATAAATTTTGATAAAATATTATAATTAATATTTTTTTTTCATTAAATTTAATTTTTTTTCTCTAAATTATCCTCCAATATAATAAGTGTAATCAGTAAATTGATATGTTAATGAATTAATTCCTAATCTAAAAAAGGAAGAAGAACTTTATAATTGTCTTAAACATACAACTCCTCAATATTTGATAAATCATTTTTATATATTTCCTATTACAATATATTATAAGATTTTATGAAATTATCACAGCCCAATGCATCTTCTAAAGACATTCTAAGGTTCTTAATAAAATAATTAAAAATAAAATACTTCTAATCTACTATAATCAGAAAAATATTCTATATAATTTTCTTTTTCATCATTTATTATTTATTTTTTATCTTAATTTTCTATAAGATTAGACCCTAATTCCGGTATCTCTTCATCATCATCTCGGTCGATTGGGAGCTCCAAATTAGAATTAGATGGCTATTTAACCATCTGAGTAGCAAATATATCTTCATCATATTTAAATTTATTTATTTAAACATTATCAACAACATTATTTACGTTTAAAACCTATTTATATATTAAAAAAAAATACTAAATTTTTCATTTCTTCTATCATATTAACGAACTATTCATAATCATTTTCTTGCATTTCTGTATTTATCACCTCATTTTCACATTCATATTCAGTAACTATATCGTTTGCTCTATTTAATACTAATTAATCATCGTCTTCATCGCTACTTTCAAGACCTGGGAAATCTTTTTGATAATCATTTTCTAGATCTATTTACATGTCTTAACTTTCTTTCGAAAGCTTTGCTATTGTTTATTCTAATTAATCGATTTTTTTAATGTATTGATCTTCAATTAATTATGTTTCTTCGTCTACTTCATCATATTTTTATTGATATTATTCGTTTTCTTCTTCTTATTATTATAATTATTATTCATTAATCTCTTATTAATTAAAGAATTATTAATGTGGTAATTATTTTTATTGCTCATTAACCTCTTATTAATTTGGTTTAATTTTTCTTTCTGCTACAAAAATTTCGACTTCAAAATCATTTGGATCTTATTTTTTGCCACCAGGAATTTACCATTTTTTTAAATCTTTTTTTTTATCTTTTTTAATAGGCTCTTTTTCCTTCAGTTCCTATTAAATTTCTTTCTATTATTCTTGATTTTTATTATTTTGATCAGATTCTATGGGAGTTGGTTTTTGTACATTTTATGGATTTTTTGGTAATTTTTTGTCCTTTTCTTCATTTAATTATTTTTTATCTTTATCGACGTCTGCCCATAATATCTCATCATTTTAAAAATTATTATTCCATTAAGATCTCTTTTTTATTTTATATTTTATATTACTCTTTTTTTTTAAATATCATCTTTCATCTTTTATCTTTCTATTTCTCTTTACTATTATATTTAAATCTCTTTTTCTTCTTTAAGTTACTATATTTCTTGCTAATTTTTTTGATGCTCCTCTTTAATTCTATGATTATAAATATGTTAAAAAAAACTTTTGTAATTTTTCCCTTTTTTTATCTTCTTCAATTTTTTTATTTTACAAATCCAATTTTTTTTTATCAAGAATTTATTATTACTCTTTTTTTTATAATTCTTATTTTTTTTAATCATCAATTTTTTTTTATTTTTATCTTTGTTCAAATTAAGGATTGCCCATAATAGCTCCTAAATTGCACTCTTCATTTCTTTACTTATAATTGTCAGCAGCTTTTTTGTCTGCTACATATTACTACTTTTAGTAATTTATTAGATCTTATTATTTTTAAATAACTTATTTTTCTCGTTCTTATTATTTTGATTAAATTTAATTTTCTCTCGAGTTTTATTTCTAAACCCCCATACCAACAATACCTTCCTACAAATAATGGTAATTTTATTTTTTCATTTTTTCCTCATTTTTTGCTAATTATTCCTCATATTAAAGGTGTTCTTTTTCTATGTCTCTTAATTACTTTTCAAGTTTTTCTTTTTCTTCCCTTTACTTTCTTTTTATCTCTTCTTCGGCTCTCAACTCCTCTCTAATTAGTTCCTTTTATTTATTTCTTCTTATCTCTTCTTCTGCTTTGAGTTTTTCTTCAGCTAATTTTCTTTTCTCATCCATTTTTTTCTTTTCCTCCTCTTTTTTAATATGTTCCATAATTTTGTCATTTTATGCTCTTTTTTAAAACTCTTCCAATTTTTTTTACTCTTCCATTTTCTTTATTTATTCATTTTTTTCCTGTTCCATTCTTTTCCTTTCATCCATTTTTTTTCTTAATTCCTCTAATGATTTTTATTCATTATTTTACTATTAATTTTATTATCACTTTAATAGTTCGGGAGGACATTCAATGCCAGTCTCCACTATATCAGAAAGTTTACCAACTGGTTTAACAAATTTTTGCTAATGCAAAATTGTATGAGACATTTCATATTTTCTTTAACTTTCAGTCAAAAAATTTTAAATTCTTTTTGTTATTATCGGCATCTTTACAATATCATTTATGCTCGGACGTTTAGCTGGGTTCACTTAAAGCATCTAAGAAACCAATTATTTTATCTCTCCAGAGTACTACTATGATAATGGAGAGTATTGACCTTTTACTATTTTTAATGCCAAAAAATGTAATGAATCAGCGTTAAAAGGTGGTTTTAGAGCGCATAATTCATACAATATAACTCCTAAACTCCAAATATCCGTTTTAAAAGAATAAGGTTTTGATTCAATAATCTCAGGGGATAGGTAGTAGGGGGTCCCAACCATTGTCTTAGCTTTATCAATTGTTTAATTTAAAACTCTGGCTATTCCAAAATCGCCTAATTTAACTAGACCAGATTTCGTCAGGAAGATATTTTACCCCTTAAGATCCCTATGAATAATTTTCCTATCATGGACATGCTTAATAGCGAGACAAATCTGACAAAAATAATCCAGAATTTAATTTTCTGGAAATGGGGTGCCCTTAGCATCTTTTATTTTTTTGGCAATATCCCCGTCTTTTATAATTTTAAAATTAAAAATACCATCTGCGTATTCCATGACGATACACAATCTTCCTTTTTTTGTTTTATAAACTTCCTTAAATTTGACTATATTTGGATGATTAAGTGCCTCGAGTATTTTGGATTCTTTAAGCGTCTCTTTTTTTTCCTCTTCGCTCATGGATCTGAATTAAATTATACAATATATATTAACTTTAACTCCATTTATTTTATCACCCATTAAGTTTTATCCTTTAAACATTCAACTAAAAAGGCCTTCCCAAAAGCCCCCTCGCCAAGAAGTTTTATTCTTTTATAATATTCATATTCAGCTACTTACAAATTCGCCATATTTTATATTAAAATTAATATTTAAATTTTTATAAAAAAAAATTTAAATGTCTCAAAAAGAAGAAAATATAATAATTACTTTTGACGAAAAAATAAAAGAAATAATTCCTTAATTAGACGAATACGAACTAATAAAATAAATATTACCATTAAATATTTTTTTAAACGAAATGAAAGAAATTGATTGTAAAAAAAGATAATAATCCATAAAAAACCTCCCCTCCATTGCTATCGCTTTAGGCCCAGAAAAATGTAGAGCCATACTCATGCCATTCTTAGAATCACTTTAAGAAGAGGATGATGAAATAATAATAGCCTTACTTTAGACCATTCCTTTATTGGTTAATTTTACTGGGGGGCCAGCTTATGCCCACCTACTTCTTGAATTGATTTTCAATAATATAAATAAATATAAAGAGGAAGAATAAAGAGAAACAATGATAGAATCTTTTAGAAAAATCCTAAATTGTATAGATATAAGGAAAAATGAAAAAATACTTATGAATGCTATAGAAAGAATATATGAACAAAGCAATGATTTGTAACAAAAAGAAACTGTTATGGCTTTAATATCAGAGATATACATAGGCATTAGTGAGGATAGTTAAAACACCTTGATGGGGATATACTATGAAATATGTAAAGACACTAAAGACTCCGTTAGGAGATCAGCCGCTAAGTACTTAAAAGAAATGATTAAACTGATACCCATAACACCAGAATAAGAATTAAAAAATATTTTCAAGATTTTCTTGAATGATACAAGTGAAGGGGTCAGACAGTTAATGCTCGAAGCATTACTCCCTCTAACCTAGTTATGTGTATCAGATTAAAATGGAGAGTACATTAATTTTTTGAAGAAAATCGGTGATGATGTGAGTTGGAAGGTAAAAAGTGGCCTGATAACTCATTTCTAACTAATCAAAGAGTCTCTTGAACCGTAGATATTAGAGGATTATGTGATCCCAACCATACAATAATACCTGTCTGAAAACGATTCAGACACAAAAAATAAATTTTTATCAAAAATAACAGATATTTTTAAAGTCCTTGGCATCGAGAAATTCAAACAAATGTTTCTTCCATCGCTTGAGAAATTAGTGACAGATAAAAACATATATGTGAAAGCTAACACAGGTGACGCACTGCTTGGTCTAGCCATGGAAACTCACTAATTAAAAGAATTAGAAAATATATTCAATATCTTCCTTGATTAAAATGACAAAGAAAATTCTTATAAGTTTATATCTAAAATTAAGAATTTCAAAGAATTACAATCAGCTATGAGTCCTAAGATATTCAAACCTTTGGTTAAGTCAATTTCAATCATTATGTAAAATAAAAAATGGAGAATACGTATGAAGTAAATATCACCTATTTATGAACCCCCCTACCCCTACTTAATTATATAACAGTTCTTTGCAGATTTTGACAAAAATTTCTAATGAATTGGAAGTTTCTTTAGAGCTCATTGATGATCAATTTTTTAGTATATTGGAGATTGGACTAAAGGATAAAACTTATTTAGTAAGGACTGAGTCTTCTTTAGTACTGGATACTATTTGTAAATAAATAGGAACGGATAAGTTTATGAAACATATAATGCCAAGAATTTGTTAAATAATTTAAAATGATTAAAATTATTTAATTAGAATTAGTATGGCATTTATAATCCAAAAAATTATCAAATAAAATAATTAACTTAATATGGATATATTGCAAATTTTAATTAATCTTGGTAAAGATAAAGTTCCCAATATTAAAATTGTCGTGATAGAAATATTGTCAACCCTTGATATAGAATAATTAAAAAGGAATTAATAATTAGTTGACCTCATAAATTAACTTAAAAAAGACTCAGATTCAGATATTAATTAATAAGCTTTATTATTATCTAAAAAAATTTGATTATTAATTTGACAAATATATTAATTTATGGCTAATTAATTTTTTTTTTGAGTTATTTTAATTATTTTTTTTAGAATATTTAAAATGCTAAAATATTATAAATAATTATAAAAATGACTTTTTATATCAAATTTTAATTTTAAATTTATAATTTTTTAGTGATAAATAAATTAATTTTTAGTAGTTTAAAATAAATTTATATTGATTATAAAAAAAATATTCAAAATATTCTTAATAAATTAAAAATTAAATTTATATAAAAATATAATCGTTAATTTTAATTGTTATTTTAAAATTTCTCGCTAAATGAATTTCGAATAATATTCTTAAAGATTACAAATAGGTAATTATTCTTAAAGATAAGAAATAGGTAGTTATTCTTAAAGATTACAAATTAATTCATGTGAAAATGAATAAGTTTTCTCAGAAATTAATTCAATCGATAGTATAATTTTAGACCAAAAAACTTCTTCATAAACTTTTTAAGCTGATCAAAGATTTTTAAATGTTCTTTAATAATATGAATAGAATATTATACAACTTAATGATTTCATGATGCTTTAAGCCGGCAAAAAAGAATAAAAGGATAATTAAGAAAATAAAAGAACAAAAATAGAATAGATGTTAGCTGAACATTAATTAAAAAAATAAAAGTAAAGGGAAAATACAATATAAACGTAAAATATTATATAGGATGATGTTTTATCAAAAGTAAAAGAAAAATTATAAATAAATAATTAAGGAAATGATCTTCAGGTAAAAATTTATAATATTTAAATATAAGAATTAATTATTATTTAATGATTCTAATATTACTATTCCTAACAGATATATGACATTAAAAAATATAAAAGAATAAAGGAATTAAAAAAAAAATTTTGAGAATGAAGAAAAATTAAATGAAATAAATTAGTAAAATAAAATTCAAGATTAATAATAAATAAATAAATTAAGAATCTCAGACCCCTCATTTATATAATATGTAGCTCAATCTCCATTTTTAGAAGATTATGATAATAAAAAAAAACAATTTCAGGTGATTTAAAATTAATAGTAAAATAATACATTAAAAAAAAGAAGCAATTCTAATTTTAATAGTCAATCATTATAAATAGATAAAAATAAACAATTTTCTTTAGAAATTAAAATAAAATAGCATTTGTAATAATAAAAAGAACACAAAAGCGCAAAATAATCAAGATCAAATTCAATTCAAATGTCAAAAAAATAATAAATTATTGATTAAGAAAGTAATAAAGAAAATATAAATCCTAATTAATCTTAAAATAATAATTTTATTGAATTAAGTTAAAAAAACAATGTCCTCAAACCTCGAAATTCAAATTATCCATCACCGCGTCTTCCAATAAATAAACCTATATATGAAAGAAATATGGACTTGCAAAAAGCTAAAATGTAAAAATTGACTTAGATAAAGGAAGAATAAAGCTTAAAGATAGTTTAAGAATGTTCTTTTAATCCATAATTAAAAAAAAAATAATCATTTTCCAACTTATAAAAAGATGTAATAAATTAAAGTAAATAAGTTAATTCTTATAAATAATTTTATGAATTAAAAAGTAAATAAAATAATAATAAAAAATAAATTAAATTAATGTGAAATTTGTATGTTTTATATAATAAATATTTGTAAAAAATTAATATATAAT
>Ga0209107_10001411_pt1 | contig 13444 bp, 10 predicted proteins | sample LakErihyJuly2011_2_FD_187460 | JGI IMG/M metagenome (GOLD analysis project Ga0209107, IMG submission 187460) | Freshwater microbial communities from dead zone in Lake Erie, Canada - CCB hypolimnion July 2011 (SPAdes) (version 2) | ecosystem: Environmental > Aquatic > Freshwater > Lentic >... | reverse complement strand
AGAACCATCTCCAATTCCCTGAATTCCATGTAATCCTGATTCTCCTCCACTCATTACTGGTGACTCTGAAGGTTCAACCGCAACAATTTCCATATCATAATAAAAATTTTTAAGTGTTTCTCCCGCCCCCATTAGTGTTCCACCAGTACCAGTTCCTAATACAAATGCTGATGGTCTAATTTTATTACTAATTGCCTGATACATTAGTTCAACACCTGTTCCCTCTTTATGAGCCTCTATATTCCAAGGTGATGCAAATTGATTTCCATTAAACCATCCATTTTTTTCTGCCAACTCATCTCTTAATTTAATTGCAGAATCAAAATCACCAGGTCCAACTTCAATAAGTTCCGCACCATAAAGACGTAACATTTTTTTACGTTCTTCACTCATGTTAGATGGCATTACAATAACACATTTAAACCCCATTTCGGCACAATACATAGCAAATGAAATACCAGCGTTTCCACTGGTTGCTTCAACAACGGTACCTCCTTTGGATAATAAACCATTCTCAACCGCTCGTGTCAAAATGTTTTTGATTGGTCTGTCTTTAACAGAACCAGATGGGTTCATAAATTCAGCTTTACCCCAAATAATAACACCATCAATATCAATAGGGATAAGTGGGGTTTGACCCACTTCTAAATAATTTTCCAATTTAAATTAAGTTTAATCGTTTAGGGTAATCTTTGGTGTTTCCGCTTCATTAAAAGGATTGAATCCTTTATTGATATGTCCGCATAAATCGCATTTGTAAATTGGGAAGGGAACAATAGTATCTTCTGCAGAACCAGTCAACAGTTTTGATACTTTCTTAATGTAAATCACCTCTCTAAAGTAGATACTTTCACATTTCTCACATTTGATAGTTTCACTATCTCTTAAATTAACTTTTGGTGTTAAATCGCTCATATTTGTTTTTTTATAAGTTTAATCAATTAAGGTTATTTTGTCAAATATTGTTTAACATTCATATTCATAACGATATTAACAACATCTTGAGGGACTTTGTATTCATCATACAAACAATCTTCTTTAAGGTGTGAAATAACACAACCATAGAGCTTGATGTTTTCATACTTACTACCTTCCAACATCTTCAACAATAACTTACCATAAAGTGGTAATTGAACATAGTAGTGACCCAAGGCATTATCATGATAATCATCAAATGGGTGTAACATTTTCTTAGTATAATTTGTTACGGTAAAGTTTTTTGGTTTGTTAGTTTTCCAGTCCGTGATGACAATTCCATACTCAGTTTTGTCACGGTTCATCATCAACCATACTTTATCGGGTTGACCTGTGTATCCAAGTTCAGGATGACCCAAAACCATCTCAGTATCAAGTAATACCGCTCCTCGTTCTTCCATAAGGTCAAGATATTTTTTACCACCAACAATCATGTTGTCACCCTTCATGATTTGACTTAAATCACAATTGAATTCAGGCTGTCTTACATCCTTATAGCTTCCGTGTTTTTTGATAACCTCACTCTCTAAAACAAAGTGAACTCTACTACCCATATTGGTAGAGTAATCACCTGCTGCCGCCCACTCAGCAATCAGCTCTTGTTGTTTGATTGGGTCACCTTTGGCTTTGTTGTAAGCGGCTTCTTCAGTTGGAAACTCTGTATAGAATTTCTTTAATACTTTGGATACTGACGGATAATCAGTTTTTCCATTCATAGTATATATGTGGTTTTCTTCCTCAAAAGTTAAACCAAGTTCGGTTTGTTTTTGTGAAATAATCTCTCTTATTTCTTTAACAACATCATTTAATTTCATAGTAATATTCATCTATTTGTCCTCGTAAATCGGCAACATCCATTCCCTTTGGAGGTTTAATTATTTTTATTTTATTATATAATCTACCACCGTTTAGGGTGTGGTATAGTTTTAAAGCATCACTCTGAGCATCTTCATCAAGACAAATTATTAAATTACCATTAGCCCTTTCATATAAAGTTTCAAATAATAACTTGCTCATCTTCTTACCCAACATCACAATGGAGTTATCCAAGAAGAATCCGTCAAATGCCCCCTCAACCAAATAAACATCCTTGTTCCAATCAATCAACCCCTCGTTGAATATGATTTCGTCTTTAGCTGCTGTGGGGTTCTTGTATTTCATTTTTTTTGGAACGAACGACCTTGCAATAAAGTAATTCAAAGTCCCTTCTTTATTGAATGATGGAACAATAATACGATAAGCAAAATCACCTGTAGCCGTATAACCAATCTTATACTTCTTAATTATGTCATCCGTGATACCTCTAGATTTAAGGTAGTTCATCGCTTCGATGTGTGGAATAAATCTTGCGTTGGAATCTTCAAATGTTGTGTAACCCTCAGGTAATTTTAACTTTGGTTTCTTTACATCTTTTTGTTTTAATTCCTCAGGTTTAATAAGGTTATAAACTTTCTTTTGGGCTTTGGTGGCATGTTTATCAAAAAATTTACCTAATGGTCCTTGAGTTCCGTATGTCTCACCGCAAGCCCAACACTTGTATAAGTGTTTTGAATAGTTGATTTCAAGGTTACCTTTTCCGTCTCCACCGTCTAATCCTTTTTCATCGGTACAAACAGGACAGTCAAAAGATATTTGACCTTTAGATTCATAGTGTTGTTTCTCATGACCCAACACATCTCTAAGTAACTCCACTAAAACCTCTACCTCATCTGACATACACTAATTATAGTAAATTTTTTTGGATTACCTACAATCGTGGGTGATTACTATTCCAAATGCTAATAATATTTTTTCTCCACCATTTTTTAATAGGACTTTCATCCTTAAATTTTTTGTTAATGATATATTTACATGTCGCAAAAACTACCACTAATAACAACATAGTTGCCCAAGAAATCAAAATTAAACCCATGTTATTTTTTTTAAATTTTGTGTAAATTTAATATTAATTCCAAAATAAACTGCATGAGCCTTTATCTCACTTAATATGTGTCGTTTAATTAATTTATTAATTTTTATTTTGGAAACACCTTTTTGAGAATAAATTTCAGATGAGAGCCATTCTTGTCCACCAAAAAGACTTGTCTTAGCAAAAATTTCTCCTTTGAATTCAATATCAATTTCATCAGAAAAGGGGTATTTTCTGAAGTTTGTAATTTTGAAAGAGCCTCTTAATTTTTGATTTGTGGGGTTAATTTTATCACCAGAAAACTTTTTGATTATTTTCTTAATTGCTTTAGTTTCATCATTATTAATTACATATCCCATAGAACAAAGATATGTAAAATATTTTAATCTACCAAATTTCTTTTAATTTCATATAACCAAGAGCTGCCGAATAAGCATCTGTTTGGTCAAAATTTTCTTTTTTAAGTGTATTGTTTTTGGTATACAACCAAGTAATTTGTGGTTCCATTTTTGCAACTAATTCCCAAATAACCACTTTCTTATCAATATCTTTTGGAAGTCCACCAAATAAAACATACTTACCTTTGTCGTTTTTTTGGACTAAATGTGGGAATGCGAACTTTCTTGAATTATAAGTTGATATAAATTTTGGTACAACACCAAGAATGTCATACACGTCTTTACACACTAAGGTATTAAACCTCATTAATGTTCCAACAGTATAAACATTGTTTGAATTTAATAATGGTTCCTCAATTACAACATGTGTAATACCCATATCAACATATTCTTGTAATTTTTGTTTAAAAATATTACTTTTAAGCATTAACTCCTCAATCTTATCTTCAACTTTTGGTTTTGGGGTTGGCGAAATATGTGTTAATTCCAATAATTCTTTATTCTGAATGTCAAACAATGCAATTCCAATTGTTCGAGTAGAAACATCTAATCCCAAAACTTTAGGATTATCTTTTAACTTATTTTTAACCATATTTTTTTTTTAATTTTATTCGTCATATCCCCATTTAAATTCTAAAATGATTTTATGATGATAAACATTTCTATAAACTTCGGAAATATGTTTAATTTGTAAAGTCTTTTGTATTAATGATATTGAATCCAAATTAAAAATCTAATTTAACCACAAGTTGTTGGATACCTTGTCTTAATTCTGGTGACTGTAATTTAGAAATAACCATAAGGTCATAATTAGAATCATACAAACCAATTTCAGTCACATATGAAGTGGTTCCGGAGGACCATGTTGGATTTGACGTATTAGTAAATTGATTTTTACCAAGATTTATAAGATATCTCATTTCGTAAATTGTTGCGCTAATGTCTGTTTGAAGATTACCATAAAAATAATATTCATCTCCAAAATTTAATATTTCTGGGTATCCATTTTTTGGTATGTTAATATAGTTAGCTAAATTGTATATTGTTGCACTATTATACAATTCATTAGTTATCTGAAATGTATTTGTAGTTAATCCACTGGCAGTTAAATACCCATTAATAGTTGAACCACTTAGTTCATTTGTAAAATCAATTTCTCTCCACAATGTTGGATTTGGTTGTCCTGTCCCATTAACAACTTGACACAAAATTTTAAATGAATTTGCGGAATATCCCGAAAGACTTCCTTCAGATAAAAATGGAAATTCATTTCCAAATCTAACCGATACGTTTTGAGACTGAATTGTACATCCAGTTGACGGTCCAGTAATAACTGAGTAATAGTTACAATGTAGTGAATCGGTAAATTTTTCAGAATCTAAACGGTATGTTACCCACATTCTTTGGATATCGTCTGTCAAAATACCAATTGAACTTTGTCCTGGATTACATATGTTTGGTAAAATTAACGCCACATCTGGCGCAGTTAATGTCCAATTTCTATTTGCTTTATAAGACATTGCGGCAATAATTTCTTCATCATCAATAATAACAATCTCTTGGTCAGGAAATACTTTACCAACTCTATTTAAGTTACCGTTAGCGTCAGGATTAGTATCCCATAAATGATAATATCTAATACCAGGGTCATTCATATCTATATTTTTAGTTGATTTAATATAGTATGGTTTACATAAATCATATCCTGCCGGGTCAATATAGAATGTTTCTCCTATTGTTGGGTTTGATGATTTATGCCACATTAAGGTTGGTAATGTTAATTTAAAGTGTCTTGCCAATCCTGTATCATCGTTAGGATTTTGTGGGTCAAAAGGAATTGTTGAAAATTTTTCACCGTATACATTATCAATACCTTGGTTGGTATAATGAATTATTGCAATAGCCTTTTGTTCTTCAGGTTTTACAACAATTTTATTGTCGAATGAATTATAGTAATAAACTTCACTTGTATCAGTTTGACCTGAAGGCTCTTGATATCCCAAATATTCTTTAGTCCCTAAATAAGAAATCGAACCATAATTATTATAACTTTCATATTGACTCGTAAATACTCCTGCAGGATTAATAGACCAAGGAATATTCATATTCCAAATTAAAGTATCTTCACGATTTGAAACATCACAAGGAGATTCAAAATTAAGTGTGTCGGTCTGCCAATAAGGTTCAGGAGTTATTGTATCATATAGTTGAGTCATACTTGAGGGATAAACTAAAACTCTGGCCATATTACCATTAACAGCAATTGATGAATAATCAGGAACATTTCTATCTAATGTTAAGGTAAATAATGTAGTACCGGTGGTACCTATACTTGGTAAAATGTTTTGTATCCTATAAGTTAAAATTGGGTAAGTACCGAAATTACCACATCCACCATTACCATCCATAATAATTGTAATATAATCATTAATTGATGGTGTTCCTGAAGTAATAGCACAAAATGATGGGTCAAGTTGAATGTCAATAGTGTCTTGACCTGTTAATGTTGTCATATCAACCCAATAGTTTGATGTTACAGTATATTGCGAACTTGTTTGTGCCGACCAATTGCCAAAAGTTCCGCCAGTTACAAAGAAACCTTTATCTCCCGCAGAATTATAAACAGGTTGGATTTTATTGTCTAAAAATGGAATTCCGTATGTACCACCATTTCCTCCTTGGATATAATATGGATATTTAATATTCTGTTTGTTTGATTGTGGTGAGCCAGTATCATTTTGTGCATTAAATGCCGGCATTAAAATATTATTATTGGTAATGTTATAATTTGTTGCCGCATTATAACTAACCTCACTATCACCTATTTGAAAATAAGAGATTGAAAAATTTCCTTGTGAAACATTTCTTCTTCCAACATCAGTAAATCTGGTGTTAATTAATCCTGATGTATTTTTTATAATGTATGCCATTTGTTATAAATATAATTATTATTTTTTATTTTAAAGTTATCTTATAGCCGCACTAATTACATGATTAGTAACTCCTTGTCCTGTAGGATTATTAATGACATTTGAACAAATATCACCTAAAAGTATAGGTTGTGATGTTGATGCTAATATACTTTGAGTTAATTTTGTAACACAACCGTTACTACCTACTTGTCCGTTAGTCATTACTAATTGTGACAATGAAGTACCACTGATTACATCATTATATCCAATTGTTAAGTTATAAACTTGTGATTTAGTAAATTTAGTTTGACTATATGGTGCACAATTAGGTCTTGTATCTGTTTGATTTAATGATGTAATACTTGTTGCTGGCACTATTCCATTTTGATAAACAATTGTACTGCCAGAAATTGTACCTGTTCCAGGTTCATTAAATTCTTGAACCATATTAATATTTAAGTTAAACGATATTGATACTCCAACAGGGATTGGTGGTGTAACATTAATTTTCCAACTAGCGACTTGATTTATTTGATTTGTTGCAGGACTAGTATTGACAGTATTGATTAACTGTACTTTTATAGTATAGGTTTTTAAATTACCTAAAGCAACAATAGTTACATTACTATTGTTAACTACATTAGTAGAATCTTTAACTGCAATCGTATAAAGATTTGAACATAATCCTTGGAATATACTACTTGACTGATAAGTTAATCCATTATTAACTGAATAACTATACGGTGGAACTCCATTTGAAGCTGTAATTGTAATTGAGCCGTCACAAGAATTTGGACACTTTTCGTCTTGTTTAGATACTCTGTATGAGAAAGGTATATATGAGTTACATTTTCCTTGTGTCATAGTAAGGATATCCCCTACATTTCCACCAATCATAGTCCAAGTACCCGTAGGTATATTGTTTGGAGTACTGTTTGTAGGTATTCCTGAAGTAAATGTCCATCCAGTAATCTCCCATCTAGAATTTTGTGATGACCAACTAGTTGTTAAATTAACTCCTTGGTATGTTGCTGTCCATGTTGGTTTACCATTCATATATCCATATGGTGTAAATTGAATTGGTCCAAATGAGTTACCATTACGTTCCTTATAAATAAAACACAAGTTAGGCCAAATAGGTTCTTTTGTTGATGTTGGTGTATTGGTTAGTGTAGGTGTTGGTGTTTGTGATGGCGGAAATAAACTACATATAGTTGTTGAAGAATAATCACCATAATAATCAACAACCGTAACTTGATAAGACCCTTCAGGTATTCCAACTAATGTTTTACTTCTTTGTCCTCCGGTCCAATAATATGAATAAGGACTTGTTCCACCTGTGACATTTAAAGACAAAACTCCATCATTAGAGGTTTTAGTTGAGGGTAATTGAATTATATTACATTGAACCCCCATGTCAAATAAAGTTGAAACGTCACAATTATTTTTTAATGAATATTTTTTGTTAAGTGATGTAGTTGGCGTTTGTGTTGGGGTAGTTTTTGGTGTTCGTGTTGGTGTTTGTGTTGGTGTACTATTTGGTGTTCGTGTTGGGGTTGGTGTTCGTGTTGGGGTTGGCGTTGGGGTTAAACATAAAACTGTTGAGGGGCTAAATAATTTAGTAATACCATTAAACGGTTGTGTATAATTAAAAGTTACAATTGTGTTTACAGGGATGTTAGATTTACTATTACCACAACAATCAATATAATACGCTCCTGCACTTGTTGTAAGTCCACTACCACAAATAATAGAAGTTGGTGATGGCGTAACAGGAACTATTGGTTGTTGGGATAGTTGAGGAACCAAATTATTAACAGGTAGTTGAGGAGCTAACATTTATTTTAAAATTTTATATTATTTAGTTTATAGTGATATTAACAAAGTTCGGGGAAAAATCTAAGGCGTTGTATGCACTAGTGTTAGTGTATTTAGGTGTCGATGTTCCCTTAAGTCTTAAACTTCTACCACTTCCTATCCAAGTTGAATTTGAATAACTTGTTAATAGTCTATCAATGTTAGCACTATTGAACCCGCTTCCTAAGATAGCAATATGATTTAGTCCGGTAAATATCCTTGAACTATTTGAGAATATAGATATTGTATTATTACCTCTTATATCTAAATCCTCAATATTTAAATGAACTAATGATAAATCACCTGAAATTATGTTATTACCATCTATTACTAACTTTTTAATATTAGAAGGTAAGTTTTGAATATTACCATAAATGGTATTTTGCCCTCTAATATACAAAATCGATGAGTTAATAAAATTTACCATGTTAGCAATGTTACCAGTTATTGTATTATTGCCCTCCAACACTAATTGTGTTAGGTTTGGTGGTAATGTTGAAATGTTTCCTGATATTGTATTGTTTCCATAAAAAGTAATTATTGTAACAGTATTTGATAGTCCACTTAAATCGCCAAATATTGTGTTATTACCTAATATCTGTAATATGTTTAAATTAGGTGCTAACATTAACGATATGTTTCCACTAATAGTATTTTGTCCAACTACTTCAAACGTTGTAAGTAATGATGACGGAACATCATTAATATTTCCACTTAAAGTATTATTACCCCCTAAAGAAAAATATGTTAATGTTATTGGTAAAACAGAAATATTGCCAGTAATAGTGTTGCTCCCTCGTACTCCAAAATGTTCCAATGTTGCTGGTAAATTAGAAATATTACCTGATAGATTATTAGAACCACTCTGTAAATATTCGAGTGTTGATGGTAATAAACTTATATTCCCAGAACAAAAAAGTCTAGTTTCGTCACCACGTAAAGAAAGTAATCCATCTAAAAGATTTAGTTGGGAGGTTTCAATTTCTAAACGTCTATTAGTGTCTGTTACTATTGGTAATGTTTCGATAAAATACAACTGAGTTATAAATGTTAAATCATAAGATTGAACTAATATATTTCCTGTGTATGGTGATGAATAAGTATGAGTTGCTGAATTTGTTGTAATAGTTCCATCACCCCAAACTACTCTATAGGGAAAACCAAAATAGGAACCACCTATCGCAATATTAGCATAATTTAAACCTCTCGCAATCATTGTGAAAGTTTCATAAGCCAATCCCGTTGGTGTTACAGTATTTGTTGGTGTTACAGTATTGGTTGGTGTTACTGTTGGTGTTTCAGTATTTGTTGGTGTATTTGTTGGCGTTTGAGTTGGTGTTTCAGTATTGGTCGGTGTTTGAGTATTGGTTGCAGTGTTACTTGGAGTCGCCGTAGGAGTTAACCCAATTGTAACTGTTGGCGTTTGAGTATTAGTTGGCGTAATTGTATTGGTCGGTGTATTTGTTGGTGTAACAGTATTTGTTGCAGTATTACTTGGAGTCGCCGTAGGAGTTAACCCAATTGTAACTGTTGGCGTTTGAGTATTAGTTGGCGTAATTGTATTGGTCGGTGTATTTGTTGGTGTAACAGTATTGGTCGGTGTATTGGTCGGTGTAACAGTATTGGTTGGAGTTTGTGTATTTGTTTGTGTTGGCGTATTTGTGGGTGCAACACATAATTGAAATTCAATTATCTCCCCACTTAACCCTATTTTTACAATGTAATAATCATTTCCCCAACCCATTTTAATATATTGATAGTTACCGTTATATGGATTATATAATGTACCATTTACAACGGTTTGATAGACTATAGCATTTACCACAGGTATTAAATTAGCTTCAGCAATATATGTGTAATAATTAGTTAATGTAATTGTACTAGCACAAGTATCTGCGGACACTGGAGAAACAACATTACCAACAGGATGTACTGAAATCACTGGAGTAGTTGTTTGTGTTGGAGTATTTGTTGCAGTATTAGTTGGTGTCGATGTTTTTGTAGGAGTTTGTGTTAACGTTTTTGTTGGTGTTATAGTATTTGTTGGTGTATATGAAGGCGTATTTGTTGGTGTGGAAGTTACTAATGGTGTTGGCGTCGGACTTATTGGAATAATTAATTCATTAACACAACTTTGAGTATCAATAATTTTAACAATAATGTCCTGATTGTCATAAGGAGGTAGGACATTAAAAGTATATGGAAATACAGATACTGTTGCAACATAAACACAATTATCCCCTATTGAATCACAATAGTAAATTTCTACCGGTGTATTAGCAGTTACTGATGTTATTGTTATTTCTTGACTCATTAATTATTTTTTTTTTATTAAATAGGTTACTTATATATTAACTAGCGTTCCACCTCGGAAATAATTTGGTAAAGCACTTGTACCTAACTTAAACTCAGTACTTAAATAAGTTGTATACATTCTATAAGTACCTATAGGTATATTTGTGCTACCAGAATAATTTATTATTAAACTATTATAACCAGTATTCATAGTTCTACTAATCATACCTCCAGCACTTGAACCATTAGTAATATGTGAATATTTTTGTCCTGGTGTTGCATTAGTTGGTACAAAAATAGTAACCCAATTATTTGAAATCGCTGTAAAGGCACCTACAGGAATTTGAGCGGTTTGAAATATATTTTGTGCAACAGGATTACCATAAGAGTCGGTACCTGAACAACTTCCTAAACATATTGGTGCTTGAATTATTGCAGGTTCTTTTCCTGATGCTAAGTCTCCGGTCCATCCTGAATAAGCCAAATATGCATTCAATTGTGCATCAAATGTTCCTTGAGTTAGGCTAGGTGCGGCAGGAACCTGATTCCATCCTGTCCATGTACTACCTTGAGATGTCATCCAATTTTTTAAATTAAGTTTTGCTTGTGTGGCACTTGTATCAACAAGTATGTAAGCATATAATACTGTACTAGTTGCGGTTGGTGTTACAGTGTTAGTTGGTGTTATAGTATTTGTTGGTGTATTGGTTGTTGTTGTTGTCGGTGTTACAGTATTTGTTGGTGTTACAGTTGGGGTTATTGTATTTGTTGGTGTTACAGTTGGTGTTATTGTATTTGTTGGTGTTACAGTTGGTGTTATTGTATTTGTTGGTGTTACAGTTGGTGTTAGAGTATTTGTTGGTGTTACAGTTGGTGTTACACTTTGAGTTGGTGTTTTTGTCGGTGTTACGGTATTTGTTGGTGTTTGAGTTAATACTTCTGTTTTGGTTGGTGTAGTAGTTTTTGTCGGTGTTACGGTATTTGTTGGTGTTACAGTATTTGTTGGAGTATTAGTTGGAGTTATAGTTGGTGTTATAGTATTTGTCGGTGTATTTGTAGGTGTTTTAGTATTAGTTGGTGTATTAGTCGGTGTTTGAGTATTAGTTGGTGTATTAGTTGGTGTTTGAGTGTTTGTAATTGTAGGTGTTGGTGTTATACCCATATCAACATTCTTAACTCCATCTATTATACATCCATTATTATCAATAACCTTTAACATATACTCTAATGATGAGTTATATGGTGGGGGAATATTAAAAACATAAGGTAAAGTAGAAATTGTTGTCATATAAAAACAACCCGTGCCATCTCCTTGACATAGATATATTTCATATGGTGTCTGACCTGTTATACTATTTATAGTTACTTGTATATCCATATCTTAACTTGATAAATTAGTATTTACACTTACAGGAACTAGTGGTACAAAATTACAATTAGCACAAGTTGTAAAAATTGATGATGCAATAAAAGTGGTCCCAAAATAATTGCCGGTATAATTTATTGGTAATACATTTGCCGGAGGAATATAATTAATTTGTTTTTGACCCATATATTTCCAACATCTATTTTGACTGTCTTTAAATATACTATTACCAAATGCTGTCAAACCATTTTGCAATAAAGCTGATGTTGTAGTAGTAATTTTAACTGTTTGTATAATTTGAGTGTTTTTAGTTTGAGTAGCATTAATAGGGGCACAACTTTCATATACATAAACCACCTGTAAGTTTGTTGGTGTTGGGGTCATTGTTAGTGTAGGTGTTGGGGTTAGTGTTGATGTTGGTGTAGGCGTTGGTGGGTATATTTTACAATCAGCACAGTTTGATAAAATTTCAACTACCTCATCAATGTTACAATTAGAAGATATATTATTATTATCTCCAATATATGTTACACACATTACATTACCACCGATAATTACTGTAATTGTTGTACCAACAGTAATTGGAATATTCCCATATAATAAATCATTATTAGTATATAATTGGTCTCCAGTTTTACAATCAACCAATACTTTAACACTAACACAATTAAACATTTCATCTAACATAACAAATGTTGCCTGACCTTGAACATCAACGGTTTTTGTTAAAGTGATTGTAGGTGTTGTCGTTGGTGTTGGAGTTGTTGAATTATATAGATAAACATCAAATGAAAGTCCAGTTTCAACACAAAAATTTCCTGAAGGAGTAGGTGTTGGTGTTAATCCAAATGATTCAATATTAAAACCCACATCATCACAAGCAATACTAACTGAAGGTGTTGGTATTGGTTCCCAATCACAATCAAAATACGCATTAAAATTAAAAACCTCACAATCAGCAGGATTAGGTGTTGGTGTAGGACAAGGTCCTGCATTAAAATTATTTGTGGATATGTCAGGACAATTTGAATAACATGGTGTTGCTCCTTCTAATAAACAAATACCATCTAAACTACTACTTAAACACCATTTGGTGGTTGTATAGTAGATTACACCGAATTGAACTCCATCACCCACATAATAAAAATTAGAGTTATGAGTTCCCGTTTCAACATAATTTCCATTATATCCAGATAAAGATGGTAGTGTTGTTCTAAAACAATATGTTGGATTACAGATTTCGTCAAATAACATTGGCATAATATCAAAGTTATCTATTGGCACTAATTCATTCGTTAAAGTTGGTGTATTAGTTGGTGTTGAGGTTACAGTAGGTGTTATAGTAGGTGTTGGAGTATTAGTTTCTGTTGGAGTTATAGTTGGTGTAGGAGTTATAGTTGGTGTGTTAGTAGGCGTACTAGTAGGTGTTTCCGTATTTGTTGGTGTGTTAGTAGGTGTTTCCGTATTTGTTGGTGTGTTAGTAGGTGTTGGTGTTGGACAACCAAATTGTAATAAAAATGTTGAACCATTACCATTATATACCACACCTAGTGTGTCATATGGTATAACCGTAGCATAACCATTAAAATTAGACCCATTAATTAAATACGTATCACCATCAAGTAATGTTCCTGGCACATTTTCAAACCTAAAATACGTGTTGTCATTGCACCCTAAAAATAGATATACATCGTATGGTTCTGTTGGTGTTAACGTTGGCGTTGGAGTTGGC
>Ga0209107_10001410_pt1 | contig 13453 bp, 8 predicted proteins | sample LakErihyJuly2011_2_FD_187460 | JGI IMG/M metagenome (GOLD analysis project Ga0209107, IMG submission 187460) | Freshwater microbial communities from dead zone in Lake Erie, Canada - CCB hypolimnion July 2011 (SPAdes) (version 2) | ecosystem: Environmental > Aquatic > Freshwater > Lentic >... | reverse complement strand
TCCTCTGGTAACCAAGCCAATTAATGGCAACCATGGAAAAGGTGCTACAACAGATTTGAAAAATTGGGATGAACTTCTTATGGGTTACGAATCTGCCAAAGTGTATTCAAGGTCAGTAATCGTCGAAAAATTTATCACAGGATACGACCACCGTATCTTGGTAATCAATTATAAGTTTGTTGCTGCAGCGAAGCGCACACCTGCCTCTGTGACTGGAGATGGCAAACACAGTATCCAAGAATTAATCGACATTGTGAATTCAGATCCCCGCCGAGGCTATGGCCACGAGAAAGTTCTAACCTCAATAAAAGTCGATAAATTCACCCAGCAAATATTAGACGATAAAGGCTTTACCTTAGATACTGTTTTAGTAAAGGACTACGAACTTTTGTTAAAACCTACCGCCAATATCAGCACTGGCGGAACGGCCGAAGACATCACAGATTATGTTCACCCAAGCAATGTGTTTATGTGCGAACGTATTGCGCGGATTATTGGTCTTGACATCTGTGGCATCGATATCATGGCGCCAGATCTAAGCATCCCCATTACCGAAAACGGTGGCGCCATTTTGGAAGTAAATGCAGCACCTGGTTTTAGAATGCACCTTGAACCGACCGAAGGTATCGCCCGAAATGTTGCAGAACCTGTAATCGATATGCTTTATCCGCCAGGAACGTCTGCCCGCATTCCAATTATTGCTGTTTCAGGCACCAATGGCAAAACAACCACAACACGCCTAATGGCACATTTGTGCAAACAACAAGGTTATAAAGTTGGATTTACAACCACAGATGGGGTTTATATCCAAAATGAAATGATGATGAAAGGCGATTGCACCGGCCCTGTTTCAGCTGAATTTGTCTTGAAAGATCCAACGGTAGATTTTGCGGTATTGGAATGTGCCAGAGGTGGAATTTTAAGAGCTGGACTTGGTTTTCACAATTGCGATATTGCCATTATAACAAACATTGCTGCTGACCATTTGGGTCTGCAAGGAATTGACACCCTTGAACAGCTCGCCAGAGTAAAATCGGTGGTGGCCGAATCCGTTTTCCGCGAAGGGTATGCAATATTAAACGCAGACGATGACTTGGTTTACAAAATGAAAGACAATATTTCATGCAAATTGGGTTTGTTCAGTATGGACGAAACCAACCAACGTATTGTAGACCATTGCGCAGCAGGTGGCTTAGCCGCAGTTTATGAGAATGGTTATCTTACCATAATGAAAGGCACTTGGAAAATTCGCGTTGAAAAAGTGAGTAAAGTACCCATGACCTTCGGTGGTAGAGCGGAGTTTAATATCGCCAACGCATTACCTGTTATTTTGGCGTCCTTCATAAGAAACTTCAAAATTGAAGATATTCGTGCATCCTTGCAAACCTTTATTCCTTCTCCAGCCCAAACACCTGGAAGAATGAACTTGTTTAACTTCAAAAACTTCGCCGTTATGGTTGATTATGCCCACAATACTGCCGGGTTAATGGCCTTGGGCAAGTTCTTAGCCAAGACAGAGGCCAGCAAGAAGATTGGAATCATAGCTGGGGTTGGCGATAGACGCGACCAAGACACCATTTCATTGGGTGAAGAAGCGGCTAAAATATTTGATGAGGTTATTATTCGTCAGGACCGAAATCTACGCGGCCGCTCGGAAGATTACATCATAAACTTGATGGTAACAGGGATTAAAAACATAGATCCAAACAAAAAAATCACCATTATTCCACTCGAAAGAGAGGCCATTGACTTTACCATTAAAAATGCAGAAAAGGATGCCTTCATTGTTATTTGCAGCGATGTAATTCCTGACGCCCTAGAACAAATCATTGATTTAAAAGCCGCTGAAGAAGAAGGCTTCAGCAGCATGAATTAAAATGATACACGCATTTTTTAAGCACAAATACAGCCAATACACTTTCTTAAGTTTATGCCTGGTGTATGTGCTTATTTTGCAATTTTATCATTTGAATGAACTCCCAATAATCCAATGGGACGAATCACGCTTGGCAGTCAACGCCGCAGAAATGTTCCACTCTGGCGACTTTTTAACCACTACTTACGAATACAAACCAGATTGCTACAACACCAAGCCGCCATTAATGATTTGGCTGCAGGTCTTATCTGCATCTTTTTTTGGCATGAACGAAATGGCTATCCGATTTCCTTCTGCCCTGGCAGGTTTCTTTTGTATACTTTTTTGTGGATGGATAATCCATAAACACACAGACAATATAAACCTTGCCGCGCTGTCAATATTAATTTTGGCAAGCACCGGTGGTTTTATCCAATTGCATGGCAGCATGACCGGCGATTTCGATGCCCTATTAGCGGCACTGCTTCTGATGGGTTTCTATTACCATCAAGATTTTATTGTCAATAAACACAAGCCTGCCCTTTACAATTTTATCTTCTTTTTTAGCCTTGCTGTTTTATGCAAAAGCGCCGCTGCATTAATAGCCGCTCCTATTTTTATTCTCACTTGCAGCATAACACCATCTAAAAAAAGCCTGTTAAAAACCATTTTAGCAATTGCCGCGTCCTGTATTCCTTTTATTGCCTTTGTCAGCTATAGAGAATTAGAAGCCCCCGGCTATATAAACATTATTTTAGAAAATGATTTTATCGGTCGTTTTGCCAATCCAATTGAAGGGCATAGCGGCGAATGGTATTACTATTTGGTCAACTTAATCGACTTTAGATTTAATTATTTTATATACTTGCTACCTATAGCCCTTGTCGGTGGATTGATTGGAAAAAGCAAAACATGGCGTTACTACAGCATCTTTTTTATTGCCTATCTTATTGCCATTAGCATTGTCCAAACGAGGATACACTGGTATGATATGCCTTTGCTTCCTCTGGCTAGCATTGTATTGGTGCTTGGTCTTTATTATTTATTTGAAAGATTTAAAAACAATATTTTTCAAACCGTATTCACTCTAATGACCTGTACTTTATTGTCATTCGCCCTTGTTGATAAATTTGAATTCATCACCAAACGAAAAGGACTTTTGCTCGACCAGACCCACTACGAATTAAGCGATTTATTAAGAAATTATAAAGGGAAAAACCAAACAAAATACATTGCCGCACCTTACGATGCAGAGTTCTATTTCTATGCTCAATGCAACCCAAAAATCAATAGGGGCAATTTGCAGCAATTGGACATCAATGACATCGTATTTTATGGAAACCGTTTTAAAGACAGCATTCCACTTCTATACAATTACACCGTATTAATTGCACGAGAGAATGCTTGGAAAGTCAAAATTAATGGCAAAAAATAAGTACTACCTCCCTTTAATAGCGGCTATTTCCTATCTAGCTCTCGTTATACTTAGCCCAAAAAATGGACACGAATGGGACAATTATTGTTGGGGCTTATGGGCTGAAACAATACAATCCAAAGGGTTAGCGGCTGCTTATAATTCGAACAGTGTAATCAATTATCTGCCGCTTTACTTATACGTTTTAAAAATTTATTCCATTCTTGTTCCTAAGGCGGCATTGTTTGAAATGACTTATTGTTTAAAATCAATTGGTCTGCTCTTTGATGTGGTTTCCATTTTTGTTTTAACTCGACTCATAGAACCAGAAAACAAGCCTTGGAAATACTTTTTACTCGGTCTATTGAATATCGGCTTTATTTACAATTCATTTGTTTGGAACCAAGTCGATGGCATCTTAAGTTTCTTTGTGTTTAGCTCTATTCTTGCCGCTCATAAACAAAAACCAATAGCAGCCATATCGCTGTTTTTATTGGCCATCAATTTCAAACTACAGGGCATCATTTTCTTACCCATTTTGTTGGCATTATTGACAGAATCTTTAAATTTACGTCGATCAATACAAGCCATTCTTGTCTTAATCACTTTACAATTCCTCATTTTATTGCCTTTTATTATGGCAGGCAATGTTTGGAACGTATGGGAAACGGCCAAAGGCTCTATGGACTATTACCCTTCTATCAGCATGAATGCCTATAATTTTTGGTATCTTTTTTATAATGGCAGTTTAATGTTTGTTAAAGACTCAAATACTTTTATCTTTGGTTTTACCCACAAGCAAATTGGGCTAACATTGTTTATAATTAGCTCAGCAATTGTCTTATTGCCCTTATTGACACAAAGCATCAAACGCCTCATTGGATTAGAACAAGCGCGAACTGAATTAAAAACAATTCTTCTTAGCGCCTCACTTTTATCGCTTTTGTTCTTTTATTTCAACACCCAAATGCACGAGCGTTATGTGCATACTGCGCTAATCTTTTCTACGGGATTAGCCTTTTTATATGGAGCCTGGGGCCAATGGATAACATTAAGTTTAGCCTATGCCTTAAGTTTAGAGTCTATTTGTAAAATACTAAAACTAGAGAACTACAACACACTCATTTTTCAGCCAAAGTTTATGTCAATTTTATATGCAATAAGCTTGGCCATTCTATTTTACCATTGGGCAAAAACCAAACCCTTAAAAGGGAGTTTTAAAGGCTGGGTTCGTTAAAAACGATTGGTCTGTCAAGGTTTTCATAAACTCCACAATGTCGTCTTTTTGCTGCTGGGTCAAATTCAATTGCTTGCCATGCGAAAGGATATTGATGTCTAAATTAGGAGAATTCAATTTAATTCCAGTTGAATAAAAATCCATTACTTCGTCCAAATTATCAAAACGGCCATCGTGCATGTAAGGTGCACTTACGGCAACATTTCGCAACGAAGGGATTTTAAATTTACCATTGTCCAAACTATTGCCTGTTGCACTTCCAAAGCCATTGTCCGTAAATTGAAAATCCAATCCGTTATTGACCATAGATCCACTCACACTGTTATTGCCAAAGAACGGGTTGTTGCTGTGGCAATGGAAACAATCGGCTCCGCCATTCTCAACTGGTTTCATAAACATTTGCAAACCCCTTAAGGCCGAAGCGCTAATAACCGCCAAGGTATCGGTTCTATTGTGCAACTGATCAATTGGTGCGTTGAAGGAGATTAGTGTAATGAGAAACTGCTCAAGGGCTTTACTCACGTACTCTGGACTCATCGCTTGATTTGGAAATGCTTTTTGAAACGCCGTTTGATAGCGTTTGCTCTTGCCTAATTTTACAGCCAAATCATACAAATTCATATCCATTTCGTTGTGCGCTTGAATAGGAATTAAGACCTGCTCTCTTAGAGTCTTAGCCCGTCCATCCCAGAAAAACTTCTTTTGCCACATCAAATTATACAAAGGCATAGAATTACGGCCTAAAATCTGTCCGCGAATACCTTTGCCAACTTTCAAACCATCTGAAAAAGCCAAATCCAAACGGTGGCAACTTGCACAAGACACACTGCTGTCTAAGGATACAATTGGGTCGTAAAACAACATGCGTCCCAGCAATACCCCCTCATTTGTCAATGGATTGTCGGCAGGCAAAGCAAATGGCGGCATACCAGGCTTATGGACTAACTCATACGGTGTTGTTTGCGTATCAGACAATAAAATTTCTTGGTCTTTTTTACAGCTCTTGATAATTAAAATAGCTGAGCAAAAAAGAATAAGCAAAAACTTGTATTTCATTATTTAATGCTTTTAAGTTCGAAAATTCCGTTTAGGTTTTGTATAAATTTATCCATCACTGGATCAACATCTCCTGAGTGAGAAAATGAACCATCCGTTTTTAAACTATAGTTAATGGCATTGCTAAAATATTTGTTGGCATATACATTAAACACAAACCTTTTGTTGGCATCTATGTCATAATTTTGAACAAACGAAAACACCCTTGAATTGCGTTCCAAGGCTATGTGGAAAGAAAAACCAGCATTTACAGTATTGTTGGTGTAATAACCTTCAATTACATTAAAGATGTAACCACCAGCCCAACCCCAGTGCATCTCGTTAAGAGAAGGACTAAGTGGATGGTCGAGTCCCCACTGTGTAGGATCTGAATGGTTAATTGCAGAATCTAAACCAAGTTGAAAACGGAATGATTTGTAAGAACCCTTAGGTACATTTTTTATCACCACACTGTCTCTGCCATCCGTTAAACTTAAATACGCATAAATATTAGGAAGAGGAAGCAATGTTCCGTCAGTTTTTTCCAAAGTAAAATTAGATAACAAATACTTCAATTTGGCAAATTGAATGGTATCTCCTGCAGCAGTTGTATATGAACGGGAGGTGCTTAAGGCTGCTGTGTCATACATGGTCTGAAACTTCAAGGTGATGGCTTGGGTATTGCTAGGCTGATCAACGGGTGGGTCAACGTGTGGGTCGCAAGATACCAGTGCGAATATGGCCAAGGCGCTTAAAATTATTTTATTTTTCATATGGTTGTTAATTAATGAGTTTGATTATTTTTTGATGCAGGCTGCTTTCTGAGTTTCCAAATTTTAAATTGTATATTCCGTCGGCAAAAGTACTTAAGTCAATCTTCAAAATGCTGCCCTCTTCAATGGCATTGGGGTAATTCATTTGCAGCACTTGTCTGCCAGTTAAATCTGTAATTTCAAAATAGCTGATTTGAATTTCTCGGGCACTGATATAAATATCCCCACTAAATGGATTGGGATAAATTGAGATTAAGTCGTTGTTGTCTTTTGGAAAAAGAATTTGTGCCTTTGCTAGTAGCCAATGCTGAGGATCAAAAACCAATTCTTTCACTTTAAAGTCTAATGCAATTTTGTTGACCTGATTCAAAGACTTAATGTCAATGCGTAAAAGTGTGTCTCGGTTACTCCCCTTTAGTAATATTGGCAAAGGAACATTGAAGGTGTCATTCAAAGAAAAACTTGAAGTTTGCTTGATGTCCATTTCAAATTGATTGCCTTTTTGCTGCCAAACTATTTGGTAGTTCGGATAGCCTTGCCCGTATATCCAGTCTTTAAAATAGTCGTTCAAATTTTGTTTACTTGTGGTTTCAAAATAAGTTTGCAAGGATTTTTGTTTGGCAAAATTGTAGGCCAAATTTTGATCCTTCAAATACAAGCGAATTGCCCCGAAAAATGCTGAGTCGCCGATCAACCATCTTAATTGATGTAAGACCATAGCACCCTTTTGATAGGTGGTGCGGTAATCAAATAGTTTGTTTACATCTGTTGTGTCTTTGGCATAAACAGAGCCATAAGGCAAAGACATGACCTCTTCTTGGGTTTTCTTTAGCACATCCATCCATTGCTTTTTTGTTCCTAAAAAATCATAACAAAGCAAATTTCCATAGGTAGCAAAACTTTCATTCAACCATATATCCTTCCAAGTACCGCAGGTAATTTTATCGCCAAACCATTGATGGGCCAACTCGTGGGCAATAAGGTCGTAATTAAAATTCACCATAAAACTCATGGTTTGATGCTCCATGCCACCTCCCCATGAAAATTGGGCGTGGCCGTATTGCTCTTTATGAAAAGGATAGGTGCCAAAAAGACTATCAAATAAATGCATCATCTTTATGGTTTCGAATGTTTGAACCTTAACTTCATTCAGTTTGTTGTGCGGAAATACATAATTTACGATATCCAAATCCTTTTGGGTAGAGTTTAAAAAAGCTTTTTGTGTATAGGTATTGTATTTCGAAAAAGAAACCGCCACCAAATAATTCGCAATGGGGTAACGGTGCTTGAAACTAAATGTCCGTTTGCTACCTTCATTTAAAACATTTTGCAAAACGCCGTTGGAAACAGATGCATAAGGTGTATCAACCGTAAGTAGCACATCCAAAGAATCTATTTTATCTTTTAAATTGTCGCGGCAAGGCCACCAATAAGGTGCGCCATAGGGTTGTGAAAGGGTTGAAATATTCGGTCCAGAGGCATTTACTGAACGTGAATAGGCGCGCGAGCCCATGTTGGGTGTTCCGTGGTAATAGATGCGAATAGAGTCGAGCGCATTCTGAGGCAAGACATTGGGTAAACTGATGTTTAGAATATGGTTGGTGCCATGAAGAAATCCAATTTTTGTATCATGGTAAACAACACTATCAACGCTCAATTCTCTGCGCAAATCAAATGACAAAGCATTTAAGTTGGTCAAAACTTTAAAGGTAAATCCAACAGAAGCAGAGACAATAGCTCCAGTATTCATGCTAGGCTCTAGCGCAAGTTTTGCATAAACAAGATCAATATTTTCATCTACAGTTCGTTTTTGAGCAAACTGATTTAAAACATTGTAGCGGTATAATTCAGACTTAGCCATACTCTCTTGAATGGGCTGCGAAAAGCTTTTAAAACTAAGACACAGAAAAAACAATATCGTGGCGAATCTGAACATGAATTTATCAATAAACAAAAATAAACAAAAAAAAGCAGTTTTAAAACTGATAAAAGTCGGACTTTTGCAGAGAAATGAATACGTATCCAATTCTCAAATTAAAACCAGGCAAAGAAAAATCATTGCAAAGAAGACACCCTTGGGTGTTCAGCGGCGCATTGATGCAAGAGATTAAAAAAACACCTGAAGGCACTTTGGTGAATGTTTGTGATATCAATGGAAGCTACCTAGCGACAGGCTATGCGCAACATGGCAGTATCGCGGTGAGAATTTTGTCATTTGATGAAGAAACCATAGACCAAGAATTTTGGAAAAAGAAAATAGCAGAAAGCTATGATATAAGAATTAAGATTGGCATAGCAGGAAGCAAAGAAACCAATTGCTTCCGATTGATGCATGGAGAAGGCGATGGAATTCCGGGACTGATTATCGATGTATACGCAAGCACAGCTGTTATTCAATGCCACAGCAGCGGTATTTTCCAACACATTGAAGCCATAGCAGAAGCGATAAAATCGCAAATGGGCACTCTTATCAAAGCCATATTTAACAAAAGCTCTGAGACCCTACATGGTGCAGTAGAAGGTGCTGAAAACGGATTTTTATATGGTGCACAAAACGAAGACATTGTCTTGGAAAACGGGCACCGTTTTATGGTCGATTGGCAAACAGGCCAAAAGACAGGCTTTTTCCTCGACCAAAGAGACAACAGACAATTGCTTGGCCATTATGCCAAAGATAAAACAGTATTAAACACTTTTTCATACACCGGAGGATTTAGTGTTTATGCCATGCAAGCTGGGGCCAAAGAAGTTGTTTCCATTGACGTTTCGAAGAATGCCATTGATATGTTGACCCGCAACATGGCTGTAAACAATGAAACAGCAAGCAATTATGAAAGCCATGCGGAAGACACCTTTAACTTCTTTAAAAAAGACGAAAGAGAATACGACATAGTGGTGCTTGACCCACCTGCATTTGCAAAAAACATTGGTGCTAGACACAATGCCCTCATGGGATACAAACGCTTAAATATCGAAGGCTTAAAGAAAGTTAAAAAAGGAGGCTTGTTGTTTACCTTTAGTTGCTCTCAGGTCGTAGACAGCCATACGTTTAACCAAACTATATTTTCTGCAGCCATAGAGAGTGGACGTAAGATCCGCATCATACACCGTTTGAGTCAAGGTGCCGACCACCCTGTAAACATTTACCATCCAGAAGGCGAATACTTAAAGGGTTTGGTTTTGTGGGTTGATTAAAGTCAGAGTGGAGCTCTAGTTTATTGCCAAATAATAGCCGAACATTTGCTTAAAAATTGTTGAAACATCAACTTCTTTTAGCTATTTGAAATGCCTATTTTTGCAACAAATGGAAGCAACCCTGGAACAAGCCCAACAACTTGGCCTTTTGCCTGAAGAATTTGACAAAATCAAATCGATACTAGGCCGCACCCCTAATTTCACAGAATTGAGTATCTACTCAGTGATGTGGAGTGAACACTGTTCATACAAAAACTCTATTACCTGGTTAAAAACCTTACCTAAAGATGGCCCTTCCATGCTTGCAAAAGCAGGTGAAGAAAACGCAGGTTTGGTAGATATTGGCGACGGCTTAGCTTGTTGCTTCAAAATTGAATCACACAACCACCCATCTGCAATTGAGCCTTATCAAGGAGCAGCTACAGGTGTTGGTGGCATTAACCGCGATATTTTCTCTATGGGTGCTAGACCAATTGCCCAATTAAACTCATTGCGTTTTGGAAACATTGACACCGCTAGAACCAAATGGTTGGTAAAAGGCGTAACCAAAGGTATTGGCGATTATGGCAATGCCTTCGGTATACCTACCGTTGGAGGTGAAGTATACTTCGACGATTGTTACGAAACCAATATCTTAGTGAATGCTATGAGTGTTGGTATCGCTAAAGTAGGAACCACCATCTCTGCCATTTCAGAAGGTATTGGCAATCCTGTTTACATCTTCGGAGCTGCTACAGGCAAAGACGGTATCCACGGTGCTGCATTCGCAAGTAAAGACATTTCTGAAGACAGTGTAAACGATTTGCCAAGTGTTCAAGTTGGTGACCCTTTTTGGGAAAAACTAATTCTTGAAGCGAGTATGGAATTAATCGATACTGGATCTATTATTGGTATGCAAGACATGGGAGCAGCAGGTATTACTTGCAGTACCAGTGAAATGGCTGCCAAAAGCAAAACCGGCATGAAAGTGCATTTGGACAAAGTGCCAATGCGTCAAGAAAATATGAAAGGTTGGGAAATCCTTCTTTCTGAAAGTCAAGAACGCATGTTGGTGATTTTGAAAAAAGGCACTGAAAAAGAAGCCGAAGCCATTTTCAAAAAATGGGAATTAACCTATGCTCAAATTGGTGAAGTAACCGAAGGCGACCGCGTTCAATACTACATGAATGGCGAATTGGAAGCTGATATTCCTGCAGAAAGCTTGGTGCTTGGCGGAGGCGCTCCAATCTACAAACGCGAGTGGACCGTGCCAACCTATTTCGAAAAAATAAAAGCCTATAAATTTGATGCAATTGAAGAGCCGAGCGATTTAAAAGCAGTGGCTGAATTCTTATTGTGCGAACCAAATATTGCATCAAAAAATTGGGTATTTACCCAATACGACAGCATGGTAGGCACCGTTAACCAAAGCACCAACAAAGCAAGTGATGCTGCAGTTGTTAAAGTAAGAGGCAGCAACAAATCATTGGCATTAACCGTAGATTGCAACAGCCGTTATGTGTATGCAGATCCTGAAACAGGATGTGCCATTGCAGTGGCTGAAGCCGCTAGAAACATTGTTTGTACAGGAGGCGTGCCAGGCGCAGTAACCAATTGCTTAAACTTTGGCAATCCTTACGACACAGAAGTTTACTACCAATTCAAACACAGTATTGATGGCATGGGAAAAGCTTGTTTAAAATTCGGAACCCCAGTTACTGGTGGTAACGTCAGTTTTTACAACCAAAGCACCGAGGGTGTTGCCGTATTCCCTACCCCAACCATTGGTATGGTGGGAATTATAGAAAAACCAGAACACCATATGGGTTCTGCATTTCAAGCGGAGGGTGATTTCATCTTCTTAATTGGAAAATCACAAAACGACATCAGCAGCAGCCAATATTTAGCAAAATACCACAAGGTTAATTTCTCTCCAGCACCTTATTTCAATTTGGATGAAGAGAAACAAATGCAAGATGCTTTGTACGCCGCAATTTGCAGTGGCAAAGTCCGTTCTGCACACGATGTGAGTGAAGGTGGCTTGTTTGTTACCTTGGCTGAATCAGCGATGCAAGGAAAAACTGGATTTGACATTTGCACCGATGCCCACATCAGAAAAGATGCTTTTTTATTCGGAGAAGCTCAAGGCAGAGCGGTTATCAGTGTTAGTCCTTCAAACAAAGAAAGCATTGAGAAGCACTTTGCAGACATGGGTGTCGACTGCTTACATATTGGTTCTGTAAGAGGAAACAGCATGGTAATTGATTCAGAAGATTTCGGATCTACCGCAGACATCAAAAACCTTTACCACAATGCATTGGCATTGCGCTTAGGGGCTTAATCAATAAAATATTTTTGAAGAAAGACTTGTGTGTATGCGCAAGTCTTTCTTTATTTAAGCGCTTTCGCTTCCACCCACCACTCATCCATTTGACGCAATCCCAACGATTTTAAATCCAAGTTCTTTGCTTCCGCTTTTGCCTCTATATATTCAAAACGTTTCTTAAACTTCTGGTTGGTTTTTTCCAAGGCATCGTCAGGGTTTATGTTTTCAAAACGGGCATAATTAATTAAAGAGAACAACAAATCGCCAAACTCCTCTTCTCGGTCTTTGGCATTGCTAGCGGTTTTAAATTCATTTAACTCCTCCTCTACCTTTTCCCAAACTTGATTTTTGTTTTCCCAATCAAATCCAACTTGTGCAGCCTTGTCTTGCATGCGCAAAGCTTTCACCAAAGACGGCATTGAATTGGGCACCCCACTTAAGACTGACTTTTTAGCATTTCCCTTTTCTTTGAGTTTGATCTGTTCCCAATTTTGCTTAACGACATCTGAATTTTCCGCTTGAACATCTCCGTATATGTGAGGGTGACGACGGATCAATTTTTCACACAATTGATTGATGACCGATTCAATATCATAAAGCCCAGTTTCAGAACCAATTTTGGCATAAAAAACAATATGCAAAAGAATATCCCCCAACTCTTTTTTTACCTCTTCGTGGTCGCCTTTTAAAATGGCATCACTCAACTCATACGTTTCTTCGATTGTAAGGTGGCGAATAGACTCGGTGGTTTGTTCTTTGTCCCAAGGGCACTTAGCTCTTAACTCATCCATGATATCCAAAAGCCTTTTAAAAGCATCCAATCTGCTGTTGTTTTGCATGGTGCAAATCTACGAAAACTTGTTTAGCATTTGCTTAGAAAATCGATGATCAAAGCAATTGAATGGCTATCAACAATTAAAGGATAACTTTTTGTGCCGTCTGCCTGGTAAAATTTGTAATTTCGTAACAATTTCGGAACCAAAATGCCGTTAACCCAAAAATGAAACGTTTACTATTTGTACTGACATATATTTTAAGCATTGGCTTAACCCAAGCTGAATCAAGCGATTCGAGCTATTTGAAAGATCCCTATTTCGTTAAATTATTAAAGACCAATTCAAAGGTTCCAATATTCTATAACGACCAGGTAAAACGTCAAATAGCAAACTATATCAGAAACCTGAACAACAGCACTGCAATTTTAATTGGAAAGACTCAATACTACAACCAACTCTACAATTCTAATTTTGAAACTTCGGGCATACCGAAACAATTGTTTTTGAGTATAGCAGCTTACAGCAATTCTGACCCTCTATATATAGACCAAGACGGAGGTAGCGGCATGTGGGCATTAAATTATGCCATTGCAAAAAAATACAATTTAAGCACCAGCAGTTACGTTGATGAGCGCAGAAATCCGGCAAAAAGCTGTGAAGTCGCTGCCAATTATTTCAAAGACTTAAATTTAATTTACCAAGATTGGTTAAAAACCTTGGTAGCCTTCAGAACCGGCCCCATCAACATGAATATGGCCATTCATAAAGCCAACAGCAGTTTAGATTACGCCAAAATACACAATCAACTTTCACTTGAACATCAAAACGCAGCGGTAAATTATATTGCATTTTGGTATATCTGG
>Ga0209107_10001405_pt1 | contig 13460 bp, 22 predicted proteins | sample LakErihyJuly2011_2_FD_187460 | JGI IMG/M metagenome (GOLD analysis project Ga0209107, IMG submission 187460) | Freshwater microbial communities from dead zone in Lake Erie, Canada - CCB hypolimnion July 2011 (SPAdes) (version 2) | ecosystem: Environmental > Aquatic > Freshwater > Lentic >... | reverse complement strand
AAATGAAATACTACAGTCGCAGAAGTCTATCCAAGGACTTAACAATGAACGTGCGCCTATTGCCGCCGAGGTACGAAAAGTGGAGGCAGAGGTTGGACCAATAAAGTATATAGCTGCATTGATATACGGAGACAATCCTGACCAAAACATTTTAGAAAAAGCAGTACGCTGGGTTATTATCTTACTTGTTATTGTATTTGATCCATTAGCATTAATGTTAGTGTTAGCTGCCAATCAGAGTAAAGACTGGGATGACGAAGAACTAGTAGAAGAAAAATCAGTAGAAGATATTTCAGAAGATGGGTACAAGACACCGTGGACAGAACCCGTAGCAGAAGAATATGTTAAGTGGCCGGGAGGTGTCGGTGCTACTGAACCAGTAGCAGTAAAAGAATTTGATATCAATGATCATCCATACTTGTTTACTCCGGCAGGTAGTAGTACACCTCCTGGAATAGAACCTGTACCGATTCAAGTCTATAAGAGTGAGCCAAGTGATGATACATTAGATCCTTGTTATAAATGTGGGACACCATTAATGAATGCCCCTGGCATTGGACCCTTCTGTCCAAACAAAGAGTGTGATGTATCAGACAATACATTAGGTGTAGAACCCATTAAATTTACTTATATACCACCTGCACCAATCATTGATGATGCTCCAAATTTTGAAGCAATTAAAGTAGATGGAGAATGGATAAAGACTGGCCCGGACTTTGAAGAAAAAGCTAAAGCCTCGATACCCGAAATAATAGAATCCAGCACTATTCCTTATCAGGAATTGGAAGGTGGTTATGTAATGTTTGATGGCAAACATATGCACAAAGATGTATTATTGGGTATGCGCCCGGATATGCTAAAATTAGTTGCTGATTCGGGTAGAGCAAGTAAAACTAGTTTTGGAACATCATTTCCGATTATTGCTAGCAAAGGTGATACTTTTGTCCGAGTTGATTCCTTACCTAATAAGGTTTATAAATTTGACGGTTCTAGATGGATTGTCATCAACAAAGAACAATCAACCAGCTACCTTTATGACCAAGAATATATCAAATATTTGGTTGAAAAGATAGATAAGGGTGAGTATGATATTGAGTTGTTATCCGATTCTGAGAAACAACAAATTGAAGAATACTTAACCAAAAACACTTGATTACTAATCCAAAGTAGTATATAATACTACTATCATTAACTAACTGGAGTAATCCAATGAAACTTAAACTTGCAACTATTGCAATAGCTATTGTACTTACTGGCTGTGCCTCAACTAAAAGTGAAGGTGAAGGTCCTGTAAAAACACAGAAACTTTCTACATCATTTGCCGGCGAGAAAATCAAAATTGAAACTAGTTGCACTTGGCGTATGTTTAGCAAAAATGAATGTGAACTTTCTGCAATTGAATCTACTGCAACTGCCACCTCATTTGGTAATACTGCAAACAATCGTAAAACAGCACTAACGGTTGCTGAAATGCGAGCCAATGCACAAGTCGCAGAGTTTATAGCTAAAGATATCTCTACTACCCGTGTAACCTCTACTATCGCTAAGAACCTTGAAAAGGCAAATGATAAGGTTAAATCAGGTAACGTTGATGGTTCTACTGTATCAATGTCAGATAAAGAAGCCGCTAGCATTAGTTTGCGTGAAAACAACAACGAAACAGTACATAACCTTACCGAGACAATTCGTACTAATTCACAAGCAATCCTTAAAGGATTTATGAAAATCAACGAAGAAGTTACTGGTAATCAGGAAGTATCGGTTACTATTCGCTGGGATAAAGACAGCGAACAAGCTGCTGAAACCCTTCGTAAAAAATTTAAAAGTAATTAAACATGCTACGGCTACTGTGTTTAGTAGCATGTTTTTTGTTTGTTAGTGATACTATTGCCGGCACTAAATTCATCCGTGTAACAGGTGAAGGCAATACTGTTGAACAAGCAAAAGAAAATGCTTTTCGTACTGCTGTACAACAACGAGCAGGAGCAATCGTTCTAAGTGAGCGGCAAGCTATCAATGAGAAATTAACTAAAGATAATATATCATTGTTTAGCGCAGGATATGTTGATGATTTTAAAATCATTGATATTGATCAAACTGGTTCTACTATTAGAATTACGTTAGATGTACTAGTTGCAGATAGTAAATTACTTAATCAAGTATTGAATACCGGACAAACTGCTCAAGGTGTTAACGGTGAACGTGCAGGTGCTGCATTATCTACTTATTTGGAACAAAAACAAAAAGGCGATAAAATGCTTGATGTTGTACTAAGCACCTATCCTCAAAATGCCTATATCTTAGAACAACGGCCCTATGTGCTTACTGTTGATAGTTATCGTAATGCTACCTTCAATGTACCTTATTCTATTAAATGGAACTACGATTATATCATAGCAATGAGTGAAGCAATGTCTTTAGTTGAAGATAGAGTTGGATTAGTTGGATTCTTTAATCTAGCACCTAGCAATGTTATTATTATGGCTAAAGACCCCAAAGATTTTATATTGGGTAGTAAAAATACTTATAAATTTAATGACATTCCTGTTCTCAAACAGATTAAGCAATCAATGCTGGGTGATAGAGAGGTACGACTATTGTTAACAATATTTGATGCAACTGGCAAATGGTTGTTCCAAACATGCTATGTACCTGATTCAATAAACGGAAGAAAAAACAGTTTTTATAATATAGGTGAACCTAGAGTATTGACTATTTTTGGCAACGAGAAAGAAACCGGAATACTAAAAGCCACTGTAGATGCTAATCACAATTATGTTGTCCAACAAGCAGCAAGAATTGAAGTATCAGTAGTACCGTTTGCTACATGCAAATGGTAAAAATAATAAGCAAACAATATAAAGATAAATTAATATATGACCTCTGAAACTAAACTAATATATTGTTCCTTTTGTAATACACACAAAGATAAAGTTAAAAAACTAATCGTTGGAGATAACGTTGCTATTTGTAGTGATTGTATTGAATTATGTACCCAACTGATTGAGGATGAGAATTTAGTAGTAGAATCCGAAATCAAAGAAGAAGAGGTTAAATATGACCCTTCAAGCATTAAAGAATTCTTAGATGTTCATGTTATTGGACAGGATAGTGCTAAAACAGTATTAAGTGTCGCAATTGCTAATCACTATAAGCGTATTACTTATCCATCAAAAGATTTAGATATTGCTAAAGGCAATGTATTGCTTATTGGACCAACTGGTAGTGGTAAAACACTACTTGCTAAAACTGTAGCAAAATATCTTAACGTACCCTTTGTTGTTACTGATGCTACAAGTTTGACTGAAGCTGGATATGTAGGTGACGATGTTGAATCAATGATTAGTATGTTAGTCAATGCAGCCGGTGGTGATCCTAGACTAGCAGAACGTGGTATTGTGTTTGTTGACGAGATTGACAAGATTGCCCGTAGGGGTGAAAGTGCAAATATTACCCGTGACGTATCTGGTGAAGGCGTTCAACAAGCATTACTTAAGTTGGTTGAAGGAACTGTTTGTCGTATTCCTGCAAGCGGTGGTAGAAAGCATCCAGGCGGTGAAATGATGGAAATTGATACAAAAAACATCCTATTCATAGCAGGCGGAGCCTTTGTTGGGTTGAAAGATATAATTAACAATCGGATGAACGGAACTAGTATTGGTTTTGGTGCAGAGATTAAAGATCACAAAAAAGAAGGTAATTTGGGACAAGTTTCTCCAGATGACTTGACTAAGTACGGAATGATCCCTGAATTTATTGGACGATTCACTACTACAGTTAGTATTGGGGAATTGACCAAAGAAGAATTGTTGCGTGTTCTGACGGAGGTTAAAAACAATTATATTGACCAATATAAGTATCTATTAAGTATTGACGATATTAAATTAGATTTTGATGCCGAGGCCTTGGACCAAATGGTTGATAATTGTTTAAAATTAAAGACCGGAGCACGTGGCCTGCATACTGAAATTGAACGTGCCCTGATGCCCCATATGTTTAACACCAAAAAATACAGAGAAAATAACGTTACCGAGATAAATATAACAAGGGAGCAAGTTTTAGAACCAAAATCACTAATATGAGTATAAAAGGAAGACGAGTTATTGTCACCGACGGGAACGTTGAAAAAGCACTACGTAAATTCAAAAAGAAGATTACTGATCAAAACCTATTGCAGGAGTTGCGTGAACGTGAACAATATGTCAAACCCTCAGTACAGCGTAAGGTTGATAAAGGTTTAGCCAAACGTAGATGGCAAAAATACTTGCGTGACCAAAGTCTTCCCAAAAATCTATTTTAACCTAAATAGTAGAATTTTTTGCGTATTTGAATTATAATAAATACTTATTGTAGATGCCGATGGTCGGGTCTACTTATATAGTCATCTTGCTTAATAGGAGAAAAATATGACAAAAACTTTACACCTTCGGTCCTTTGACATTCCGTCAATTCACAAATTTGGTATCGGTTTCGATACAATGTTTGATGATTTGCACAGAATGCATTCACAACAAACCAACACAAACTATCCCCCATATAACGTAGTCCAAATCACTGAGGACGAATATATGATTAGTATGGCTGTGGCTGGATTTGGTCTTGATAATCTTTCAGTAACAAAAGATAAAAACTTTTTAATTATTGAAGGTAAAAACACTATCAAAGAAGAAGACCTAAACGAGACTAACTATCTACATCGTGGAATTAGTGCAAGAGATTTCCGTCGTGAATTCAAACTTGCTGACCATGTTGAGATTGAAAATGCTCATTTAGAATTGGGAATTCTTAATGTTCACTTAAAACGTGAAATACCTGAAGAACAAAAGCCCAAGTCTATTGCTATTACCTATACTAAATAGTATAATAGCATCATGTGTGTAGTCATAGTGGCTACACACTTTTATAACTAACAATGTAAACTACTATGTCTAAAACAGAAACCAAAATCAAAATCAAACCTAATCTAGCATTAGCAGAGCCTCCATTGTACAAAATCATTTATATCAATGATAATGTAACAAGTATGGAATTTGTCGTGGGTAGTTTAATTGATTACTTTAATTATAATCAAGACACTGCACAATCAATTACACATAATATACACGAAGAGGGTAGTGCGATTGTTGCTGTTTTGCCCTACGAAATTGCAGAACAACGCGGGATTGAAGTCACACTTGAAGCCCGTAGTCAGGGATTTCCGTTGCAGATTAAAGTAGAGGCTGATGCTTAAATTGTAATTTCTATTCTTTTAGGCCAATAAGGGTTTCTTTTAAAATTCCCGTTATTGATGTAGTTGATTCCATTAATATTGGTTTCAACTACTTTTCCATATGTACCATATAACCAATCAGAAACTTTACTTTCAGTATCAGCAAGTAATGCTATACTTAAATTAAGTTGAGTGTCTATCGTACTAGGATGTTCCCCAAAATATAAATCTATACTAGGAACTGAATTTGATACTATTAAGATTTTTTTAACATCTAAATGTTTTTGCAATCGGTCAATTGTATTTTTAAGATATAGTATATCTTCATTGCGATGTACCTCTAATATACTAGCAGTGTTATCATCATATACTGTATTACCATACCATCCGTTTGCTCCCACAACGGCTATACCATCGATGACTACTACATGATGGTGCATTAACGCTAAATTGCGAACATTGCGACAGGCTTTATGAATCTCGTCCGTTCTTTTTGCGACATCATTTGTATTATTATATTCTAATGAGCCCAGCGTATAGAATATACCCTGATAGAATTTAGATAAATGAGATAAGGTTTGCTTAATAGTTCGTAAATCTTCACTAATGTTTCCTGCTATTATACAGTATAAACTAGTTGCTTTACCTTCCCAATTGAAAGTATCTTCGGGAGATAAATTCAAGTCACTAATTAGGTCAAACCCTATCGTAGTCATTTATTTTGCAATGCTAATCTTTGGCTTTTTTGTTGCAGGCGCTTTTGGCTTAGCTGGTGCTTTAGCTGCTGCCGGCTTTGCTGCTTTTGGCTTAGCTGGTGCTTTAGGCTTAGCTACTGCTTTTGGCTTAGGTGTAGTTTCAACAATTGGTTCTACTATAGGCTCGGGCCCTAAGTGAACTAATGGGCTTGGTGTAGTTGCTGCTGGCTCAGGTACCTTATAAGGTGCACCGCCAGGTGCAACAACATTCTCGCTATGTGGTCCTATACCAAACAGATTTTTTAGAAATTTTAACATAATTTTCTCCTTCATTGTATTTACTATCGGGCAATAATTCTGTAATTTTTTATTGAATAAATACAAAATAATAGGAGAGTATAGTGACAATACGTAAATCTAAATTTGATTGGGCAGCATTAAACAGATATGAATTAACTGAATATCTTTGTTCACTACATCCTAAAATAGTTAACAACGAAATGTCTATAGAGAAGTTTCACAGAATAGTAGGCAATCACATAAAAAAAGTAGTCCCTATTAAATTAAAAAAATGGGGAGATAGTAATGTTGACAATAATTGTGTTTGGGTGGGCGGAGCATATTACAGTGATTTAGATAGACAAAAACAAAAATCAATTGAATTAGTGCTTGTTTACAAAAGCAGGGCAAATACAATTAAAATCACTCCAATAAATTTTCAAAGATCATGTCGTACCATAACGCATACGATAATGCATGAAGTAATTCATATGCGACAATATCGTAGACGAAAATTTAAACAATTACCGTCATATAATAGTACCGCTGAAAAAACAGAACAACGGGAAGAACAAACTTATTTAGGATGTCCAGATGAGATTGACGCTTATGGGTTCAATATTGCGTGTGAATTGTTATGGAAATTCAAAAACAATACTGACAAAGTAATTGAATATCTTAACGAGGACCAAAGAGGCAAACGAAGAAGGCACAACAGTTGGAGAATGTATCTAAAAGCATTTAATCACGACCATGAGCATCCAATTATCAAACGTGTTAAGCAAAAAGTTGTGAGATATTTACCAAATGCACTGTATGGTAAACCTTATCGTAATAGAGATTGGATTAGTTAACTCTTACGATTTGGGTTCTGAGTTACATTGCCGTTGCGGTCAACTAGAATAACATCCTTTGTTCCACTCACCCCTATACCACGAGTCAATGTTACACCTAGTGTTCTTAGTCCTGGCAGAGGATTATTTCTTTCTCTATTATTTCTAATAATCCATACCATTAAATGGCTTTCAGGAATATCTTCTTTGCGTGTGATAATATATTGACATTCAATAGTGACGTTATTATCTTCAGTTACAAAATGTTCATCTTGAAAAGTTTGAACTACTACGCCGCCTTTTTTCAACAAATCACTACCAAATACAGCGTTCATTGTTTCTTCCGGGGAAGGTTCAATAACAATTTCTTTGTTTAATCTATAGTATGGTCCAGACTTATCACTTAATTGTTCTAGTTTAATGACCCCTTGCTTTTGTAAATTAGCTAAAACTTCTTTAGCACGAGAACCAAATAAACTATCAGCACTTTCCCATTGATCTGCATTTACTTGTTTCAAACTGATAGGTAAAGAACCGGTATCACTTGTTAATATCAAGTCTGCTTTTTGTCTATCAGTTACAGTCATGCTAGCGTCATGTACATCGTTGCAATTTTTGATAGAAAGTTTTTTGCCTCGCTTATCTACAAATGTTACATTGATTTTACCATATTCTATGATAAGAGATTGAAGCATGAAGCGTAGATTTTCTTCATTTAATTTTCCGCCACTACCGCCACCTTGGTCTTTTTTCTCTTTAACTAAAACATGGACAGGGCTATTAGGAAATACTAGTCCTCCCAAACTACCGTATCTTCTATCATCGGAATAAGTTGCATCTGGGAATTTTTTTTGTAACAATGCCAAAGCATTTTTCATCACATCATTGCGATGTTTGGTTGATGTTGTTCCTTTTGGAACTTCAGTTAAAATGGTGATTTTATTGCCCTCATCCTTAATTTCGTGTCCTGCAGTTTTTAAGATAGCCATAATGGTAGCTTTATCCACAACCTGTGATAATTGTGGGTTTGTTGGGGCCTTTTCGACCAAAAGATTTGCAAATTCGTAATGTCTCATATATAATAGTGGTTGATAATATATTTATCTCATTTTAACAAAAGGAAACTTATGAGTCTAGTCCCAATGGTTTTGGAACAAACAAGCAAAGGTGAGCGTAGTTACGATATCTACAGCCGCATGTTGCGTGACCGTGTTATTTTACTTGAAGGTGAAGTACATGATCAAATGGCAAATCTAGTTGTTGCCCAATTACTTTACTTAGAAAGTGAAGGAGAAAAGGATATCAGTGTCTATATCAATAGCCCGGGCGGTTCAGTAACCGCTGGTATGGCTATCTATGATTGTATGCAATTCATTAAACCCGAAGTTATGACTATCGTTATGGGTCAGGCTTGTTCAATGGGTAGTTTGCTTGCACAAGCTGGTGCTAAGGGTAAGCGTTACATGTTACCCAATGCTCGGCACATGATTCATCAGCCCTCAGGTGGCGCACGTGGTCAAGCAACTGATATGGAAATTCAAGTTAAAGAAATTCTAGCAATTAAAAAGAGCCTTACACAAATCTATGTTGACCACAATAGTGTAGGTAAGACATACGAGGAACTAGCTAAGGATATGGAACGTGACTTCTTTATGAGTGCAACCGAAGCGGTGCAGTATGGATTAGCGGATTCTGTATTGAAAAAGCGCCCGTAAAACGGTTGACATTAAATGGATTTGGGTCTATAATACAGACTTAGACAGTTAATTAAAGGACTACGTATGCGTACCACAACTATAATTTATGGCTTCAAAAATTCACAAAAATTTCGTGTGATTTTTAAGGGCGATGGCTCTGAAAACGACATTGGAATGTATATGACGGTCAAGCAAATGACCGAGCAATTCGCTACAGTTAACGCCCGTGCTACTTGCTGGGATGCACTTTTGCAGTTGTCAAATATGCGTCAGGAAGCACAAAAATATAACGAACTTGTCCCAACTGGTCTCGGTACTACAATTCGTGGCAAACAGATTCAACTGGACCTAGTATAATGTTTAATTTACTTGCAATGGTAATGGTTGCACAGGCTCCGTTGACATTCTTCCTAGGAAACTATAATGATTTACCTAGTTGTCAGAATGCTATCCACGAAATCTACGCAACCAGACTAAATGTACCCGGACAACGTAACCCGGAATTGGAGAAAAGTATCCAAATTCAGATGGATTTGAAGAAGGAATTCGTCTGTATTCCGGTGAAAAAAGGTTGACATTAAATGGATTTGGGTATATAATACATACTTAGACAGTTAATTAAAGGACATCAAAATGACAGATACAGAATTCGACACTAAATTCAACTACTACGAGACCGTTCGTGAGGAGTTGGGATTGAGTGCTATTTGGTCTATCTTTGAAGTAGAAAATCTTAGCGAACCCCATCCGTTCAAGGATGCAAAAATTGTTTCTTACAAGGTCTATCATGGTAAGGAATATCAGATTGAAATCAATGGTTCTACATGGGCCGCATTGTATGTTGCGGCTAATGCTGTCATTCGTGATAGCCGTGATTATCATGTTTTCATTGAAGCCTTCACCCCGAATACTAAAAACCCAGAAATCCTAGATTTGCATACTGGTTCTTAATAGTTGACAATAAATGGTTTTGGGTATATAATAGAGTCTTAATCAGTTAATTACAGGAGTTTTAAAATGGGTACACGTTCACGAATTGGTGTTATGCATGGCGACAAGTGCAAGAGTGTTTACTGTCATTGGGACGGTTATCTGTCGCACAATGGCGCTATCCTGCAAGAACACTATGGTTCGGACCAGTCTCCTAAAGCAAATCATCTGGTTGCACTTGGTGATATCAGTTCTTTGGGCAAACACATTGGAGAGGCACATCCTTTCAGTCAGTTTGAGATCAACAAAAATGATCCAGACTTTGACAAACTTATTGCCCTGCATGATCTGGCTAAGAAAGAAGGTTGGACTACTTTCTACGGTCGTGACCGCGGTGAGACTGATGTGGAATTCAAAGTAGCACAATCGTATGACGAGTTTCAGGAACAATGCAATAACTGTGACGCCGAGTACCACTACATTATGAAAGATGGTGTATGGTATGTTGGTGTTAACTATGAACGTGATAGCATGGTCCCTGGACAACTGTACGTATTGGCTGAGCAATTGGCTAAGTTAGCAGAGGAAGTATAATGAAAGAACAACTACTAGCCCTTGCTTACGAGCAGGAAGATGAAGTGTTTGGCTCTAGTGAGCGTGACGAGTTTGATTGTCTTATTGCATTGATTGAAGATGGCACCATAAACACCTTTGAAGAACTTGCCAAGTATGGAGTTGAATAATGAAGATAGAAACAACAATGGATCGTGAATTTCCATTTTGGGTTATTGCTGAATATGAACCGGGTCAGCGAGTTACCAAAGATATGATAACTTTTGATACTGACCGATCGGATGTACATGTAAACAAGTATGGCGTGGTACTATTCCGTAATACTGATACGGCACTGAGGTTGTTGAAAAAAGATTTCGGAGTTGAAGAATGATTTATATTCTAATGATTTGGACAGTAGTTAGTAATACAACCATGAAACATAACATCCTTACACAACAGGACTGGCGACCTTTGGGTGAGTTTCACGCGGAAGTTCAAGGTCGTAAGACGGCTCAACAAATGTGCGAAGATGCTGCCCGCCAACTGGGACTGACAACTGAAAATTATCGTTGCGTGAGGAGCAAATAATGGAAGCAGTAGTAGAAACAACAGAATGGTCTGGCGATGTTCAGCCCAATCATAAATACTTGCTTGATGGTGCAAAGGTACTTGCATACATTAAGCAAGGTTCTACTACGCCTCTATATCTCAAAACTCCATTGACAATTGACAAGCGTGGTCGTAAGTTTGCCCCACTCAAAGTTAATCCTTTCAAAGTAAAGGAAAAGGTTACAGTTATCAAAGTGTTCGGTAGTAAGGGTCAGGTCTACTCAATTGATACTGAAGATAAAACATGTACATGCCCGGGATATACTTTCCGCGGAGCATGTAAACATTTAACAGAATTAGTAAAATGAAAACATCCCAATGGGAAGGTAATCAACTGCCAAAGTTAACTAATGCACAAGCCTCATTAACTAAAATTATTGAAGTAATAAATAATCTCGGAGAAAAACAATCATTAGAAATTCCTACTGAACGTGCGTTAACGGTTTACGTAGATAAAAAAGAAATTGTTACACTAATGACATTAGGAGCATATCCTGAATGGTTAGTGTTAGGGTATTTGCTTAATCAGCGTTTAATAAACTCAGCATTAGAGTTAGAATCTATAACTGTAGATTGGGAAGTAAATGCTGCCGCAGTAAAAACTTATAATGGAATCGTTAATCTAAAGAAAAAAACTGCTAAACATATTGTCACTACAGGGTGTGGGCAAGGAAGTATGTTTGGAAATTTAATAGACAACATAGCAGATATACAACTACCAGAGTCAACTATTAATCAAAGTCAATTATATTCTATAGTAAATACTATACGTATAAATGATAGCGTTTATAAAAGTGCCGGTTCGGTGCACGGTTGTGCTTTATTTGAGGGTGAAAGTATGCGTGTGTTTATTGAGGATGTGGGAAGGCATAATGCATTAGATTCAATAGCCGGATGGATGGCTATTCATCCTGAGGTAATATATAATAAGATATTTTATACAACAGGTAGATTAACAAGTGAAATGATAATTAAAGCCGCACAAATGGGAGTACCCATTGTTATATCACGAAGCGGCATTACGGAAATGGGATATTATATTGCACAAAAACTTAATTTATGTGCCATTGGTCGGGCAACTAACAAAAGATTTTTTTGTTTTACTGCACCGGATCGTTTAGTATTAGGATTTTAAAAATGAAAATAGCAATATGTAGTGATTTACACTTAGAATTTCAGGACATCAACATTCAAAATACAGAGAATGCGGATGTATTGATTCTTTCCGGTGATATTCTTGTTGCCGAGGACCTGCACAACCATCCTGAAGTGCATCCTATGGACCCTACAAACATCCCTAACTTGGGTCGTAGACAACTATCAGCACAACGGTTCCGTGACTTTATCAAACGCTGTAGCTTTCAATTTCCACATGTCGTTGTAATTGCAGGTAATCACGAATTTTATCATGGTAATTGGAAAGCTAGTATCCAGTATCTGCGTGATGAATATAGCAAGTTTCCAAACATCTATTTCCTTGAGCAAGAACTTAAGGCTATTGATGATGTAACATTCATTGGTGCAACATTATGGACTGATTGTAACAAGGGTGATCCACTTACATTACATGCATTGGGTGATATGATGAATGATTTTCGTATCATTCGTAATGATGAACTTGGTTTTACTAAGTTGCGCCCTGCACATACTATGCATCGCCATCAAAGAACAGTAGCGTATTTGAAAACAGTATTGGCTGATAGAAAAGATAACAAGGTTGTTGTTGTGGGTCATCACGCACCTACATTGAATAGCATACATGAAAAATATCGCAATGATCAATTGATGAATGGCGGTTATGCAAGTGACCTGAGTGAATTAATCTTGGATCATCCACAGATTGTTCTCTGGACTCACGGTCATATGCACGATCCTAGTGACTACATGGTTGGTACAACCCGCGTGGTTTGCAATCCTCGTGGTTATGCAGGTCATGATAGTCAAGCCGATGTATTTCAAGTAAAGTATTTGGACATCTAAGTATGTTGTTTGGGCAACAAGATGTCCAATATGTGTTGCATTAACAGTAGTATTATTGTATAATCATTATACATCGTGCGAACGATGAATCATTTAATAAGGAAAACAAAATGACTTTAACTAAACAAACTCGACTAATCGAGGCTTTCGAAAAAGGGCAGGAACTAACTGCAAAGCAAATGACCCAACGTTTTGGCATTGCTAACCCAACTGCTACTGTAAGCGATTTGCGCTTGCGTAGTGGATTGGCAATCTACGCTAACAAGCGTACAAACAAACTTGGTGGAACTTATACCAAGTACCGTTTGGGTACCCCTAGCCGCGAAGTTGTAGCCGCAGGTTACAAGGCTTTGTCAGCTGGTCTAGTCTAATCTTGTAATGAGATAATCAAAAAGGGTGCTTTGCACCCTTTTTTTACTTGCACTAAAATCATTTTTGTGCTATAATAACTGAAAGGAGTATTCAATGAGTTTCTTTCATACAGTAATGAATAAGCTAGGTCGCTACAGATTGATCCCAGATCGTACTACTGGTGCAGATTATATGCATCGTTACTATATCTTTCTCAAAGATCGTAAATGGTTCCCCTTCAATGTAACACTACATAAGATTGTAAGAAGTGATGATCCAATCATGCATGATCATCCTTGGTCTTTTATGACTATCATTCTTA
>Ga0209107_10001404_pt1 | contig 13463 bp, 5 predicted proteins | sample LakErihyJuly2011_2_FD_187460 | JGI IMG/M metagenome (GOLD analysis project Ga0209107, IMG submission 187460) | Freshwater microbial communities from dead zone in Lake Erie, Canada - CCB hypolimnion July 2011 (SPAdes) (version 2) | ecosystem: Environmental > Aquatic > Freshwater > Lentic >... | reverse complement strand
ATTTCTATTTCTATTTATAAAAATATTAATTATGTTATATAATAAATTTAAAAGCAAATAAAATTTTATTTACTTAATTAAAATAAATTTTTTATTAAATAAAAATATTAAATTTCAAATAAATAAAATAAATAATTAAAATTTTTTTGTTTTCAGAAGCTATTCTTTCTTTGTTTTTTATTTGAATTTCCTTTCGTAGGAATGTTATCCTATTTCTATTGTTCTTCTTATTCATATTCAAAAACTTATTTCATAATCTCTTCAACGTTATAGCCTTATTGTTCCAGCATTTATCTAAACTCTTCGTTCATCAAACATTCTTTTAGCTATTCTGGTTCCATGTCCTCTAAATTGAAAGCTCCTTCCCCTTCCTCGTCTCCTTCCTCTTACCCCTACTAACCCTAAACTCCCTATTCTTCATAACCACCAGCTTGTCCTTGTCCTTGATCTTGTTCTTGCTCCATCAATTGCTGCATTAATTCCTCCACATTGTAACCTTACTATTCAAGCATTGTCCTAAATTCTTCATTTTACAAATTTTGTTTTAATGTCTCAGGGTCCATGTTCTCCAATAAATTCTCATCTTGCTATTGAATTTGCTCCATTATTTCTTGTAAGTCATAGCCCTAATCAACCAACATTTTTTAGAATTTTTCATCTTATAAACGGAGTTTTAATTAGTCGATGTCCATGTTTTCAAGGTCAATAACCTCTTCTTCTTGTTTTTTCTTGCCGCTTGAATCCTTCTTTGAGTCGGATTTGGGGTTCGGTTTTTGAGGTTGCTCGATTTGGGGTTTCTCTTATGATTTTTTGGGTTTTTCCTCTGATTATATTAGTGATTAAGGTTGTAATTATTCCTCTTATTGAAGTTGGTTGTCTAGTTCTTCTATCAACTCCTGTGTGTTGAGGCCTTTGTCTTCCAGCATCTGGCGGAATTATTCGTTGTTGAGTTTTTCTCTTAACTCTAGTGGGTCCATGTTCTCTAACTCGTTGAAGTCTAAATCCTAGAATTCCTCTTTGTTATCATTTTAATCCACTTCAAATTACATGTTGTCGAGATCTGGGCTACCTAACTAATTATCTAATTCTTTTATCAATTCCTCTGTGTTTAGGCCTTTATCCTCCAACATTTATCTGAAATTCTCATCCTTGAGTTTTTATTGAAGTTCTAAGGGGTCCATATTTTCTAACTCAGCGAGATCAAAGTCATCCTCCATAACCATCTGATCTTCGTTAGTGGCTGCAGGCTAATTCATTTATTTTAACTCCTTGTCAAGCTCCTCAATTAACTCCTTAGTGTTGAGACCTTTATCCTCAAGTATTTATCTGAAATTTGCATCCTTGAGTCTTTATTATAATTCGATTGGGTCCATATTCTCGAGTTCAGCAAGATCGAAATCTTCACTGATCATTTTTTGATCATTATCTTAATACTGGTTAGATTATTGAAGTTCCCTATCCAACTCCTCGATAAGATCCTTAGTGTTGAGTCCCTTATCTTCAAGCATCTATCTGAATACATTGTCCTTCAATTTTTGTTATAACTCAAGAGGGTCCATATTTTCAAGTTCCGCTAGATCGAAATCATCATTCACCATTTATTAATCTTCCTAATTATTGACTTATTTAAGTTCTCTATCAAGTTCTTCAATCAGGTCCTTGGTGTTGAGACCCTTGTCTTCAAGCATCTATCTGAAGGCCTTGTCTTTCAGTTTTTCTTGTAGCTCATTCGGATCCATGTTTTCCAATTCTGCTAAGTCGAAGTCTTCATTAATCATCTACTGATCTTGTTACTCGCTTTATTGGTTCATTTACTATAGCTCTTTGTCTAATTCTTCTATCAACTCCTATGTGTTTAACCCTTTATTTTCGAGAATTTGTCTAAACTTGCTATCCTTGAGCTTTTCTTGGAGCTCCAATGGGTCCATGTTTTCTAGCTCTGCTAGATCGAAGTCCTATTCTTCCTCAGTTCCCTAATCTTTAATTTGTATCAGTTCTTTCTCGAGTTCTTCTATTAGCTCCTGAGTGTTAAGTCCTTTATTCTCGAGGACCTGTCTAAAATTAGCATCTTTGAGTTTCTCTTGGAGTTCGAATGGGTCCATATTCTCCAGTTCGTTAAGATCGAATTCTTCGTCCATATCTCCTTAAATTTCTTCCAAATTTTCGTTTAATTGTTAGTTTTTATATTATTCTTTCGGAGCTTTATGTTCATTAATTTCGTTTACTATTTTAATGTCATTGTTACTCTTTTGCTCTTTATTTTAGCTTGATTGTTCTTAAGCTTATTTATTTATTTCTAAATCTACTTGCTCTATTAATTCCGCAACATCAACCCCGAGAGACTCAAGAGTCTATTAGAATTACTTATTTTTTAGTTTTTCTCTTAGCTCTAAAGGATCCATATTCTCGAGATCCAAATCCATCAGATTTTGTTGTTCCAGCATGTCATTTTATTGATTTTTCTCAAGTTTTAGAATTTTTAATTCTTCGTCTACTTGCATTTCTAAATCTTAGACATCATACCCTTGTACTTCTAAGTAATGGCGGAACTTGCTGTCTTAAAGCTTGACCTTTAACTCTTCAGCTTGCATATTCTCTAGGTCTAATTAGCTGTATTCTTAGAACAAACGTTATTGTTCTTTAGAGTTATCTACCGGTTTACTAGCATGGTCAGACTTCTTTTTCTCTGGTTTTGGTTGTTCCTATTATTTTTCTTTTTACTGTTTTTCAATTTATTGAATTTCATCTGTTATTTACTTCTTGAGTTCTTCTACATCGAAACCGTATTACTCTAATTAATTTCGGAATTCTTCTTCCTATAATTTATCTCTTAATTCAAAGGGGTCAATATTTTATAAGATTTCTTCTAGATTTTACCTATCTTGTTCAGAGATTACCTCCTGTTTGGGGGGTTATTGTTTCTCTTGAGTGAAAACTGGGGCTGGGACAACCTATTCAGGTTATTTTTCCTGACCCTCTTACTATTCATTTTACATAAGACTTTCGATAATTTATTCAACATCATATCCTTATTAAGTCAGTATATCTCTGAATTCTTCATTTTAAAGCATGACTTTTAATTCTTCAATATCTAAATTTTATAAATCAATAACTTCGTTGGCCTCATCACCTTATTTAACAGCCTACTTAGTCGGTTCTTTGTTGGGTTCTTTGTTTTCCTGACCTTCAAAACTTTTTTTTCCCATTGCTTTTTAGTTATCTTCTAGGGATTTTTAATTCATTTGTTCTTATTAGTATTTTTGAATCAAAGTGTCATATTGTTGTGGATTTTACTCGCTCTTAGGATCTTTATTTTCATTTTATTTTGATTTTTTTCCTTTTTTCTTTTTTTTTCCTTTTTTTTTAGGTTTTTATTCTTTATTTTTAGCTATTTTTTCTTCAATTTCTGTCAATTTTTTCACCTCATCTTCGTTTTATTCATTTTAATCTTTTTTTGTAGATTTTTACTAAATCTGAGTCTTTTAATCATTTAATTTTTACAAATATTATAGCTAGTATTATTTCTATTCAGGGCTTATGAATTGGTCATCATTTTATACGTTTTCTATTTTCTAGAATGGTGTTTTCCTTTTCTTTCTTAATTGACTTCTTCTAAGTTATTCTAATTCATTTAAATTTTGTTGAATCTAAACTTTCCTCATCACAATCATTTTAGTATTCTATTATACTTATTTGAGAGCTCTATTGACACGCTACTGTGATAATGTTTAATAGGTTTTAACTTATTTAACAGCTTTAATCACATTATTTTATTTTATTTGGTTGATGATTTTCTTACTAGTTAATTTTTTCTTTTTCTGAAAAAGATTTGGCTGGGGGTACATTAGTTCATCTTTTTCCTTTGAATTGTCTTTCTATAAAGTGTTAATATATATGAATACTTCTTTGATTTATTCTGGTTATCTACGTTCTTCGGTCTCTTCCGGGTCTCTATTGGCTTTAACCTTCTTTTTTAGTCTTCCTGTTCTCGTTTTTTTCTTATCTTAGGCGGCCTCTTCATATTTAGGTTGAAGAGGTACTTGTTCGGAGTCATTATAGAAGATTTTTTTTGATTTTGATTTAGATTTTTATGCCTGTGGATCACTCTTTTCAATGTATTCCATATAATTATCGCAAAGAGCACACGCACAATCCTTGTTTTGATTAATTATTTATCTAGTCACTCCTTTTTATACTGCATTGTGAGCTAAATTTATATTATTTTAAAATTACTTTAAGCATATAGTCCTTACATTTTTGAATCAGGTCTAATTTTGTAAGATGGTGTATGACTTTTCATTGTTTGCTTTATTAAATCGTCTAAAGTCACTTCTTTAGTCTAAGGTTTTTCTTATCTTAAATAATTCTTATATTAGATTGATTTTTAGATTGGAACCTCATAAGATTTGAATTAACCTTAAAAAATTATAAATATGATAAGGATACCTCTATTCTTGCTTTGGAGCATAGTTTGAAAAGGTGATTATTCTTTAAGAATCGTACTTAAAAATTAATCTTGTTGCAAAAAAGAAAAATTTTGACTTTTTATTATTTTAGAATATAGATTTATACCTGAGGGTAGGTTTAACATCTTTTGTATCGTTTATGGGTTTCTATTATCTTACTTAGCTATTTCGATTTAGTATCGTGCTTTGTAATTTGCTAGTCTTCATAGTTTTTATTAGAATAATTCGTTATTTTAAAAGTTCAAATTATTTAATAAATAAATAGTTAAATAAAAAATAAAATAAAAACTCTATATAAATAGCAATAAATATTATAACTTATTTTAAAATATACATAAAATTTATAAAAATAAAATATAATTTATAAAAATTTTAATATTTGAAAAATAACTCTCAAAAATAATAATAAAATAAAAACATTTATTTTATTATTATATATAAGCTGTAGTGAAACCCCAGCTAATTATTTATTTATTTATAACATATTATTTTTAAAACGGTATATTTTAAGCAAAATTTAATTTTTTAAAAGATAAAATAAATTTTGAAAAAAAAGATTTTCATGAAAAAAGATTCATCAAGCAAAGCTAGCAAAACTTAAGATTATATTCCTGAGATCAAAGGCTTAAACTAGACTCTACTGATTATTTTTCTGATGTGGCTGAGTATCTTCACATACAGCATCTTTGTATCAAAGATTACAGGCTGCCACTGGTGGGAGATGATTGCGCACTATTTTGGCATCTTGTTCGTTTTCTATTGCTGGCACTGGCAAGCACATCACAACTTATGGTGGATTCCTTTCAACACGGAGTGTCGTAGACTTCACAAGGAACATCACTTCAGTGTTTATCCACCTTCAAAGTACTTTGGCAAAGATGAAAAAAAGCTCGAGATAACCCATGAGTCTTACTTCACACAACATGAAATGCTGATTTACTGCTTGATTGTTGTGTAGATGGCAATCGGATATTACTTCGGCGAAAAAGTTGGTCCCCTGATATTCGCGTTAATTTTCGCAGCTTTTGGCGGATATATCGGAAACTACTTGCACCAGTCTTTCCATGTAAAGGGTCACTTCCTTGAAAGATACGGCTGGTTTCATGAGCTACGCGCAGTGCATTACATCCACCACTTGCATTCAACAAAACACAACTACGCTGTGCTTAATGTTGGCTTGGACTGGCTGTGCGGAAGTTTGGTTCTTGAAGAAGCATTAAAGAACTCTGACGATGAAGTTGAGAAAACTATCGACATTTCAGGACTTGGATCAATAGCCACTATTACGCTCGGTATGCAAAGCGTTGCCAAAACTTAAAACCGTAATAGTTGGGCTTTGAACCGTGGTTTTATTGCAGTTCTTATGAGGTTGTTCATCGTTGGTTTGATGGTCAAAGCTTGGTGTGAAGCTTAGGCAGCATTTGTGACTGAGCCCATGCCAGCTGATGCTCGTGATTTCGGCCACGAATACATTGCAAAGTCAGCAGATCCAGCGAGAGTCTAACGAGCATTTTTGATAGCCCAAGATTTAGTTACTTTAGCGATTTTTGTTTTTTCAATTGTGGGACCAAGTGTACGTCCTATATTTGCCTTGGGTTATTGTTTCACGATAAGGGAAGTTCTCGTAGCGATGGGTGGGCAGGTTTATCCAGCTGCCTCCCTTTGGGATTTAAACCAAACCACACTATTCGGCACCTAATCAAATGAGCAAAGCATATGTGCTTCAATCATGGTGTTCACAGTCTTTTTATTTGAAGCACGCGATAACTTCCAAAAGATGGGGAAATTGGCAAGTTTGGTCTCACTTTCCCTCCTAGTGTTTGCATGCTACGCCTTGATCTCCTTGCGTGCAGTTTGGACGTCAAACATACTATTGGGTTTCTTTATTGCGAGGTATGCAAACTTGATATCCAAAATCCACGATCCCTTTGTTGAAGGACTCTTACCCTGAAATAGTTTTAACGATCTATTATAAAATTTATTGCTAAAATCATTTTATATTAAAACATTATAAAATTAAAAAAAACAGAACAAAAAATAATTTTTTTTTTATTTTTTATGTAAAAATAAATATAAAATTATAATTATTTTTTTATAAAAAATAAAAAAAAAATACTTTTTTTTTTTTTAATTTTATTATATTTTAATATAAAAAATATGAAAAATTTTTTATATTTAATAATTATTTTTTAATATTTTAGTACTTCATAAGAGCAATCAAAAATTTTATTTATTTATTATTTAAGTATATAAAATTGTTTTATAATATAAAAATAATAATATAATATACAAAATCATTTTCTAAATAATGCAAACACCTGATAATTTTTTGGAATAAATGCAAGATAATGTTGATTTTATTTAGAATCCGATTAATGAAGTAGATATATAATTTAGAGGAACAAGAACTAATAAAAAAATATTGAATTCATTAGTAGGCGATTTTTCAAAGACAAATTAAATATTAAAGGTATATGAAAAAATAATGATATCTCTCTAAAATTTTTAATCAATGTAATAATTTAAGAAAATAAATGTACAGTTTATGCCTGGAGATGGTGAGGATAAAGTAAAAGTTATATTTGACATTTAAGATAAATCTCCTTATTTTTTGACAGCTTCTCAATTTGTAGATAGAAAAGGTACTCCTAGTGTATCAATGAAAGTAGGATTAAGAAATTATTTTGGATTTTTTGAAAAAATCTAATTTGAATTCAATAAAACATTATAAACATCAAAAGATATGAGTTATAATTTTCAGATAAATTTTCCATATTTACTAAGTTTAGGAAATAATTTTGAATTTTAATATTTATATTAAAACAGAATTTTGGATGCTAATATTTCTGAGGGCAACGAAAGTTTAAATTTGATTTATTAAAAAAATCAAAATTCAACATTTATTTTTGAAAATAGCTCGAGATCAAATTTTATTTCTGTAAATGATTAAGGATTATAATAAGATACCAATAAATTTTATTTTTAAAACGAAGATTTTTTGACCTCTTCTAAAAGATCATTCAAATATTAAAGAACACATTTTGATGAAATTGATACGTTTTTGGGTGTTTAAGAAGGATCAAAATTAAATTCAATTACTGAACAGACAGTTCCTTGTTTTAGCGAATGTTAGTTTTCTAAATTTGAGTTAAATTATAAAAAATTTTATCCTTTAAGATCATTTCAAAACAACTTTAAACATTTCAGAAAAATGAATATTGAACAAGTCTTTAACATTGGAATTAATTAAGCTTGGTATGGAACTAAGTTGTAAATAAATGACTGTTTTAATGATAAGTAAATGAGAGGAATAACAGAACTTAATCACTTTGTTAGAAGTGACATTACCAACAATTAAAATATGGTTGATAATACTGATTTATTTATCAAAAGTACTCATAAATTAAATGTATATAATTATCCTGGATTAAAAAATGCAAAAATATTAGGTTTTTTTTATACAAGTCAGGGTTATTTTTATAGAAAAAGAAATAATTAAGGATCAATGCCTTTCATTAATTTGCAAAATCATTTTAAAGAACATTTTAGAAATACAGCTGGATTTGGAATAGGATTTGAATTAGGCATGGGTTTCAAAGTCGAATGCCTCTACAATATGCTTCAATAAAATAGAACAACAGATAGAATAACTAATCTGGAATTTAGAATATTTTCAGATGATTGAATTAATTTATTGTATTTCATAATTAATAAATAAATAATTAATTAAATTTATTAATAAATAAATAAATGAATATAATTTCATAATAATTCTACTTAATCCCTTGGATACCAAAATACAACGCATGGATACAATTTATTCCAACAAACGCTTCGAAATTCTAAATTAAATGGTTCAGAATAATCTCCGTTCTTGTAAAATATTAAGATGCTCATAAATGGATCAAAACGAAGAGATATTGTATCTCCTTTAGTGAATCCAAATATTCCTCGGTGTGGCGATTATTAGTGTGAAAATGCCCATCCATTCGAACAAAGAATGTACATTCCATGATTTACGTTGGCTTCTGAAATCGAAAAATCCTATTTTTGGTATTAAAAATCATTCTTAATAGCTTGATCTTTATGTACTAAGCCAAAACCTATCCAATTAGGTAATGATTCCGTAATCTTAAAGCTCCAATTTTATATTTTAGGCAAACAGTTTTCTACGCTGGGTTATAATAATTAAACCCTATAATGCTGAATTTAGTCAGTGTAGCTTTAATTTATTAAAGTTTTTCTATTTATATCTATATTTGGATGTTTAAAATCTTATGAAAATTAAAAATTCACAAAAAAATCAAATTTATCTTAACTTTTAAAAATTTTACTTGTACTTTAATTTTTTTCAAACTCTTTTGAATCATTTATTACACATGGACTACTGACTACCGATAAATTTTCTATATGTGTATATTTTCCGTCAAATATTTTTTTTATTTAGCTATCAAATAGTTTGTTTATTTAGCTATTCATTTCATTCAATATTTTTTATAAATCGGCAATTCTTTAGTTTGTATCAATAATGAAGGAATCTCTATTAATTTAATCCATGAATTCTTAATCAACCACTGTTTTATTTAAAATTCCTCTTACTGAATGTTTGATTTCTTCTAAATTTTGAGAATTTTGGTATAATTTCATAAAATTTTTCATATCATCTTATTAAAATTCATTAGATTTATATAACAAGGTATTTTATAAATTTTAGAACATATTATTAATAGAATATTTTGTTTATTTAATTTTTTCATTAAAATTTTCATTTAATTATTCTATCACTTGCAAAGTATTATCTTTATGTGCCTACAATTCTTATAGAATACTTTCTTATTACTAATTTTTGTTCTGGCATTATGTTGTTTTGGTAGGGGATAATTTAGCTGAAATTTATTCAACCTGCTGCTGAATATTATTTGCATCTATAGATAAAAGAAAATTAATTAATTCTCCTAAATTGGTTCCTTTGTTAGATTAACTTTAGGAATTTTAATGCATTTATTTTTATTATAATAAATTTTATTGATATATATAACTAAAATATATCTTTATATACTTAATATAAAAATATCTAGATTCATTAAAAAAATGTTCAGATATCATCAATTAAGTCTATTGTCCTTTATATTTACAGATTTTCTAATCTTTATTTTTCTTCAATTGCTCTTTTTAATTTAATTATTTTTTAATTTACTTTTATTTTTCTACTCTAGAACTCTTAACATACTCAAGTTTTTCATCAGCAATCAAATTTTTCCATAAATTTTTTAAAAACTATGTCCTTTCCCTAAAATCGAAGTTAGGATTCTATCTTTTAACTTCAGCAATTTTATCCAATTTGAATAATTTAAACGCAGATTTAAATTTTATCTTTCCCTACTTATCATCATTATCATCACTTTTACTCGCATTAATATTTTCTTTTTCATTTAATTGACTAAACATAGCATCAAAATCCTATTAAAATTTCAATTTCTCATTAATCTCCTAATAACTTTACCTTTTTTACTCTTAGTCTTGAATTATTAAATTTTCAAAACTATTAAAGACACCCTCAAATTCACTAATATCTTGTCTTTATTTTATTTATTTAGCTTATCTTTAACTTTTTTTAGTAAGTTTTAGACCTTTTGGACTCTCGTAATAGTTTTTAACATCTTCTAGGTGTATTTATAGAATAGGTGATATAGGATTTTTTAAGAAAGGTTCTTAATTAATATTTGTTTTTTAGTTATATTTGTTCATATCAAAATGATATTTTTCTTAGATTTCTTGTTTTTAATCAGCTTCATGCCATATTTGCTAGCATATTATTTTATTGTTTTAATAGCTACTGAACGAGTTGTTACTATTTTCAGAAATAGTGGTATCTTATTCATCGTATTGAGCTTAGTAAGGAATTACCGAGAACCCGAATTCCCCCTATATAATTTTTAAATAAAATTTAAAAATACTTGGTTCTGAAATGAATTCTTTGGTGTCGGTACGGAAGTAAAATTAGCTTATTAGTAAGATTGCATATAAAAATGAGTTTAATTCTGACTGTATGGACTGTTTTTTAGATGATAAGATTGCTTTTATTTGTAGTCCATTAAAAAATCTCTTTTTCTGAGATTAGCGGATTATATAAATTATTATTAATATTTATCCATAATTTAAAAAATCTACTCAAAAATATTTAAAAATTTAATTGACCGTTTAATTCAAACATAAAATAAAAAAAATAAAAACCATTTAAAACATATCAATTTAATTATTTTTCATCCTAATTTTATTTTATTTATAGTTCTTCTATACATCTTGAATGATTAAAAGAAAAAAATACTTTTATTTGTCTATTCTTGAAAGTTTTACATATTCCATTTTTTGTTATGAATTCAACTATTTCCACATTGATTTTAATATTAAAGTTCTTTCTTTATATTCTAACCCGGGATGCTATTATTTAACGTGTGCTATATTTTCTAATTTAAAAAATTTGAAGGCGGGCTTATATTTAATTTTTATTCCATCATTATTCGTTTATTCTTTAACATGCTCATGCTCATTAAATAATTTTTCAAATTCTAATTAAAATTTTTATTTATCTATCTCTTCTAATTCATAAAGCCATTTATTACATAAATTATCAATATATTCACATTTTTAAATTATATTCTCAAATTTTATATTATCACATTATTTTTTAATAAATAATTTACATGGATTAGTAGGTATATAATCATCTTAATTATCATCAAAAGATATGCAGTTATCAAATTAATTTTCGTTGAAAATTTTTTAATCGTATAAATTATTTAAATATATCTTATTTTCCAATTTATTATATGCCTATAATCTATCATTTAAAATATTTATATTTAATTCCTTCATTGAAGAGTTAGATTTTTATGTACTAAATGAATTTTTTGAGATATTTTAGTAAGAATTCTCTGATGAACTTTAATAGGGTACTATTTTAAATTATAAAGCACCCTTTAAATTAATCAATATAATATTACTATTGACTCAAGATCAAATTTCTAACTCTTTGTGCTTAGTCGTCTTTTATTATTTAAAATACCTGATCTTTAACCTTTAAAATCATCATAAAATAATTACTATCCATCATTATTTCAATCAAATAATAAAATATATTAAGAATTAAAATTTGCCTCCAAATTAGTCTGATAATTAATTAATTATTCATAATAAATTTTCACTTATAATTACAATTTCAATTCAAATTAAAAAAAAATATAATAAATTATCATCACAAGCTTTTAAGAATTGTATCATAAGTTTTTGAAATTAAATAATTTGACTATATATATGTGGAAATTTTTTTAATACAGATTATTTGGCTAAAATTTCAATGTATAGTTAATTACTTTAATAAAATATTTAAAAAAATTTTAATTTTTTAAGTTTTATTTTATAATTTAAATTTTTCTAATTAAAATATAAAAAATAAATACAAAAATTTTATTTTTACGAAAAATAATTTAAAAAATCTATAAATAAATTTAAGAAAATTTAAAATTTAAAATAATATATAAATTTATATCATTATATTATATTCGATTTCTCTCCATTAATGTTTAGATTGAAGGAATTTAAAATTTTCTCATCAACAGTATCATGCATATTTGCATAATCACCTATTGATCCACATTTTAATTCGTTAAATTGCTTTTATCGAAGTTTTTTATTCCTATTATATATATAAAATGCAATAAAAGATATCAATATAATAATTATACTTACAATTATTGTAATAAGTAACCATGACGATCTATTTTCTATTTATATAATATTTTAGTCGTTGGACTTGTCACTATCAGGAGTTTCTGGGATATTAGTTGATTCACCTGATTAAACATTAACAATGAATTAAGATAGTGATATTCCTTCTCTATTAGGGATAATAGTTCCATCATTTAAAAATATTTTTTCATCTTCTATTAAATTTGTAAAATATCCAGCACAAATAAATTAATAAGTATTATTATAAGTATCATTATAAGTATTATTAATAGTATTATTTATTGTATTATTTTTTTACTCTTGATAATCTAATTATATGTTCAGTAAAGTCTCATTTGTTATAAATAATTAATTTATCTAAGTGGAATTAATTTAACATTACATTTAAAATATTAGACCTGGTATTTACATTTAATCTATAATATTCTAATTACTTTCGAAAATGGAAACATTAATATTTTTTTTTTAAGTAATATTTATTTATTTTTCTTTCAATTAAATTTTAGGCTTTTTACAATCTATAGGAATGGATAATTTCGCGGCATTCATATTTTTTCTGGATTCTATTATAATTTTATCATCTTCAGTCTCCTAATAATCTTTTGCACATCTATATATAATATTTTCTGATTTCATAATTAATCCTTATAAATCTTTATTTATACAATTTTTTAATTCTATTTGTGCTGACACTATTGGATATAAAGTATCGTTGCATTTTTTCAAAGCATAAGAATAATTTAATTCACCTGATTAAACATTGACAATGAATTAAGATAGTGATATTCCTTGTCTATCAGGGATTATAATTCCATCTTAAAATATTTTTTCATTTTCTATTAAATTTGTAAAATATCCTGCACAAATATATTAATAAGTATTATTTTCTTCATAATATATGTTTAGAGAAGTCTCATTTGTTATAAATAATTAATTTATCTTAGTGGAATTAATTTAACATTACATTTAAAAGATTAGACCTGGTATTTACATTTAATCTATAATATTCTAATTACTTTCGAAAATTGAAACATTAATAATTTTTTTTTAAGAAATATTTATTTATTTTTCTTTCAATTAAATTTAAGGCTTTTTACAATCTATAGGAATAGATAATTTCGCGGAATTCATAAATTTTTTGTATTATATTATAATTATATCATCTTCAGTCTCCTTATAATCATTTGCACATTCATTTATAATACTTTCTGATTTTATTCTTAATCCGTATAAATCTTTATTTATACA
>Ga0209107_10001403_pt1 | contig 13477 bp, 14 predicted proteins | sample LakErihyJuly2011_2_FD_187460 | JGI IMG/M metagenome (GOLD analysis project Ga0209107, IMG submission 187460) | Freshwater microbial communities from dead zone in Lake Erie, Canada - CCB hypolimnion July 2011 (SPAdes) (version 2) | ecosystem: Environmental > Aquatic > Freshwater > Lentic >... | reverse complement strand
TCGACGGAAGGCAGCGACACCGAACTGACCAAGCATCTGGCCTTCGGCAAACACATCATCCTTACTTGTGGTAACAAGGAATCTATCAAGATAGTTCTTAACACGCGCCTCATCGGTGCTTTCAACAGCCGCAAGCAATCCAGTCAAGAACACACGACCTTCCTGATAGCCAACAACGCTTTCATCAACCTTAGCCTTGATAGTGGCATCAATCGGAGCAGAGGTAGGGTACTGAAGGAGATCGAATTGGTACTCGTCCCCGCCCTTGGTTGTAAGACCAATGTTATACCAGGTCGGGTAGTCCTTCATAATCTTGACGTGTTCTTCGTTTGCAGAACGACGAAGGGCGACCTGTTCAGTGCCAGCAGTGCGACCTGGAATAACACCAGCATTCTGAATGCGAGCCTGGACTGTAGCACCGAATGTAGTCTTCTTGTCGGAGGCAGGGGCTTCCTTCCCGGCTTCAACTGGCCTTCCATACTTAGCCTCCCACTCAATCTTAGTCATCACTGCCTTATCCTTATCACGTTGGTCGGCCTCTGCGGCGCGTATATCAGCCTTCTTAGCAAGTTCAGCAGAGTCTAATGCAATTCCAGCAGCCTGAGCCTTACGTGCTTCTTCAGCAGACTTCTCGAATCCGGCAAGACGATCTCCAATGGAGGCAATGTTAGCCGCATATCGTTCAGACTTAAGTTTATAAACAGCAGAGAACTGCTCGTTGTAAGCCTTGATTTCTTCAGACGTAGCACCCATCCCAGCAAGTCTGCTAAGACCAATTTGATAGTTAGAACTAAACGCTGAGATGTCTTTCTGCCAAGAGTTGTCCAGTTCAACTCTAGCCTGTTGAAGTTTTGGGATTTCAGCAAGGTACGCAGTGCTTGTTCCAGGCGTGGTCGTCAGAGCGTCCATCGGCTTAGTGACAGCACCAGGAAGTGCGGCAGGGACAAGGGATGTGCTACCACCAGCCGGTGTAGGTGTGGACTGAACAGCGTTAGGTTCAGCGGTCTTGAGTGCCTGAACCACAGGAACGCCAGCCTGATAACGTGCAGGAGTGAATCCAGCCGGTGCAGCATCAGGGGTAAGCGAGAAGCCCCTGCCAGAAAGGTCTGCATTAAACACGCCAGCCGGGGGCGTATTGGAAAGAATAGTGGCAGATGCCGGAGGAGCCAGAGAGCCTCTGTTAGCAAGCGACGATCCACCATTGGCGTAAGGTGTACCGTCAAGGACGGAACCAGAACGGCCAGTGTAGTTATCAACGCTGTACGTAGACATATCAGCACCAGCGCCAAACGCACCAATGATTCCAGCACGGGCTGTCTTACCAGCCAAGGCATCGGCCTCTGCCTCCATCTTTCGGATTTCAGCAAGGGTCTTGAGTTTCTCGATACGCTTGTCCTCCAGTCCGGCCTGTTCAGCCGCATACTTCTTTTCGGACTCAAAAGCCGTAGCGAACTTAGTAAGGGCAGGGCCGGTCAACTTGCTACCGTCGCCACCAGTCTGATTGTAGAAACCGATAGCATCAGCTGCTTTTGCCGGGTCAAACTGGTCTTTAAACTCGTCTGGGATGTACACGTTACCAGCGTCATCTTTCTTAAGTTTACCAGCGTCTAACTGTGCCTTGACGTTCTGGACACGGGGATCGGTCTTAAGATACGGAGAAAGCATCCCTTGAATCTTGGCTTCTTCCTGCTTCTTCTTTTCTTCATCCTCCAAGTACTTGCCAACGCCCGCACCGATGGTAGCGATGCCCTGACCGATAGACGCGCCACCCTTAGCGAAACCCTCGATGAAGCCAGGGGCGATCTGTTGAACCTGTTCAGACTGATACTTAGCGAAGGGAGAGGCCATTAGGCGGTAAGGAGATTAAGGCGGGGTTTGACGACCAAATCCATAGCGGTCTTGACGATGCGTTTAAGGACAGGCTTGTCAGAAATGAAGGCTGCAAAGCGTTCGCCTTCTTCAGCGTACAGCGTGTCAAGCCATTCCGGGGCTTCAGACTCAAGCCAGTTGCGGAAGACAATCCACTCTGGGTTAGTCGTGCCATAGATTTCACGGGCAACCCAGCACTTACCGCCAATAATAGAGCCGATACCTTGAGCGACTCCACCCCAGATAGCACCAGAACGGGCGGCATTAGCAGACTGAATCGAGGTTTCCATCTGGATACGGTTCGCCCGGATGTTAGCAAGATACTGAGATTCTGGGGTAAGGAACGAGGAGTTACCAAGACCGGCATAGCCAGCCTGAGCGCCCTGCACCAAACCACTAAGGCCGTACTGCTGAGAGGCTGCGAAAGCCGGGTTAAGGAAGCCTTGGAGTCCGATCTGTTGCTGGGCAGTACCCATCTGGTAGGCTTGCTGGGCAACGCCTTGACGTTGGGTCTGACGCTTCTGACCCATCTGGTAGGTGTTCAGGACTTCCAGGTCACCACCCTGACGGCTGAAACTAAGGCCACGGGACTGGGCGGCGGCACGTGCCGCTTGCTGGGCTTGATTGGTTTCTTGGGCGTTCAGCGACGATCCCATCTGCAAGTCAGACAGAGCCTGTTGACCAAAGGTGTCGTAGATGCCACGGGTGGTTGCATCCATCGACCCGATAGCGGCCTGGGTAGCCTGTTGGCCGAAGCCACCCATCATCGTCAACTGGTCGCCAGCGTAACGCTTCTGCATCGCCTGGGCCGGGTCATATAGATCGCCATACAGACCAAGCAAGCCCTGAGACTGTCCACGGAGGCTGGACATCTGCTGTGCCGTAAGGAGGGGCTGGAGGCCAGCCTCATAGCCAATCTGCTGACGCAGGAGTTGGTCTTGGGCGCGGAGGGCATTACTACCCTCTGCGAGATACTGGTTGTAGTCAGCAGTAGGATTAGGTGCTGGAACTTTTGCTTTGCCGCCCATTAGATTGTGTGGATTAGGTTAATGTATTGGTTAGATAACTCGCTGACTCTATCAAATTGGATGCCCCACTTACGCTGGTTTTCCCAGTTCGGGAAGCGGGTCTTAAAGCGCCAGACTAGGCCGACACGCCCAGCCGTATCTAACGCACACCAGTCCATAACGCAAAGTTCTTTCTCTGCTTCCTGCTCTACCGGGATCCGCTTGAAGGCGGTCAGGGCAGACTCGTCACCCGTGTAGGGGGTGTCGATGGGGTAAGCCACCCCGATGCCGGAGATACGGCTTTCGTCATACGCTACGAACAGGTAGTCGTGCAGGAACGCCCAGCGAAGGTAGTTCTTGGTGTCCGTAATGCCGAACGCCTCCCTGCGACCCTTATAGCGGTTCGCATCAATAAAGGAGGCTAGTTCGGACAGGAGCATTAGGCGGTCTTGTATTTGTAGATGCGGAACTTAGAGACAGGGAGAGTTCCAGTTGTAATTATGTCCGTATAAAGAGTCGTGTTTCCAAACATATTTAATTGAGAGCCAGACCCAACACTAACATCTATGGCAACAGTTCTTGCAGTTAAAGCCGTTCCAAGTGGGACTATCCAATTATGATGAATAGAGCGTGTATGAAGTGCTGTTACCCCGCTTGAGTAGTCCCCATCGGCTTTTAGATATGCACCTGTGCGAAATGTTTCCGTAGAATATCTGAAAGCATAAGCAGCACCATAACCTCTTACCATAGTCCAAGTTCCTTCAATTTCAAAAACCCAGATTTCGTCAGAGGGTTTTGTAAAAGAAGCAGTTGTTACAACAGCAGACTGAACGCCAGCAGAAGCGGCTGACCAAGAAGATAGGGTTTCCTCTACAATATCAGTAAGCACATAACCGACAGCACCATTGACTTGCAAAGCACCTGTAAAGTTAGCAGTACCGCTAGATGTAAATGCACCAGAAACCGTGACAGCATTAGAAGCCGTGACAGCACCAGCGGCTAAAACACTTTGAGAAAACTTGGTAGAGCCATTAACTTCCATAGTCCCATCAATATACAGGTTTCCAGCAACCGACTCGTTCGCAGGGTTCTTAACAAGACCCTTCTTGGTGTACGAAAGTGTGCCAGACCCAGCCGTAACACCCGGAAAGATTACATAGGTAAACGAGTTTGTCAGAACAGTAGCCACCCGGAATGTGCCATTGTAATCAGTTGCCGTTGCCGCTGTGACCAAGATTACTTGTCCGACAGTAAGGGTGTGGGCCGTGGAAGTGACCGTGACAGTCTGCCCATCACCAGAAGTGTACGCTTGCCCGGTGACAATCGTGCCGTCATTAGGCGTGAGAACGATATCGCTGTTAGCGCCAGCCGTAATAGCGGAGGTCGTGATAGGCACATTAGACCCAAGCACATCAGAGACATTAGCCTCACGGAGAGCCGTGGCAGATAGATCGTACAGCAACAGGGAGTCACCGGAGGCAACTGTGTTAGCCGTGATGTTCGTCTGGTCAGTGATAGCCCCCGGCAGCAGGGTAGCGCCGTTGGTCTGGTTGTTGAGTCGGGTAGCAGTTACTTGCTGCCCATCAACATAGGTTTCTGGAGATTGTAATTGAGCCATTTATTTGCGAGTTTGAGTCATATGTCCGGGTACGATAGCCTCTACGGTTACAGACCTGATGGACGGGCGAAGGTTAGTAGTATTGAACTTAACCTGAGAGTAGTACCCGGACTTGCGAACGGGTAGGCGAAGTGTGACATCTTCCTCCAATGGCGATCCGTAGGAGTTGATTACCGTGTTGAAGTCAGGGTTCACCGTGATGAAGGTGGTCTGAAGGTTCGCACCGGCTGTGAAAGCTGCATCAACCTGGAGACTGGCGAACCGCTTTTCACGGTTAGTCTGGAAGGTGTAGGCCCGTGTAATCAGTTCCCCTGCAATCGTGATTGGCGGGAAGGACAGTGCCGTAAGGGTAGTGGGGATGTAGAACGGCAGGACTGGAGTTCCGGTCACGCCAGGGGAAGAAGCATTGAACTCATCGTAATCAAGTTCCTCTAGCAAGAACACGCCTTCGTTCTTATCGACCATAAACAGGCGGCGGCGCGACCCACGCTTGGCTACGACGAACTTCTCGATGGCCTGAGCTGCATTGTAGGTGTCAACGGACTCCCAAGCCTTATTCAGAAAGTTGTACACCAACACGGTGTTATTCACCGTACTGCCATCCAGCGGAACGGCTAGGTAGTATCGGTTCTCCCAGTAGGCAGAAACAGCCTTACCGACAGCAGCGAAGTTAATCCTAGCGATGACATCAGAAATGGGGGCAGACAGAGGCTCTGCGAGCGTAAGGAGTCGCATCCCTTCAGGGGTGTTAGCCGATCCATTACCAGCGCCAGCCGGGTTCAACATATACACCCCGTTGTCCGACAGGAACAGGATGCCACCGCCAGCCTGGACGATAGACCCCTTAGCGATGCACCCGATGTCACTGGCAAGCGACTTAATGTACGAGTCGGCTTCTTGAGCGGCATCCCCAGAAGCATTAGCCCCTACACCGGCAGCAGCGTAGAAGATGCTGTTCCGCATAAAGATGACGAACTCATTGAGAGTCCAGGGCGTAACGGCTACGAGCGTATCTGAGCTGCCGTCGTTGATGGTGAACACATCTAGCGCCGACCAGAAATTATCTTGAAGGTAGTGGCTAACGCTAATGCTATTGCGATCCGTCTGGACGATGTGGCGGTTGCCGTAGTAGATAGCGTGACGGCTGTTCGGGTAGTTATGGTGCGTCAGAGCACCTGGGACGGCAATAGTCGTAGCCCCATCCCAACGCAGGACGCTCTTGCTGAAGCCACGCAGGATGTACACATAGCCGATACCCGTGGCCTGATAGAGTTCGACCTCATCGGCAGCGGAGATGGTCTGCCCAGCCGGGAAGTTCACCTTGGCTGATAGGGTGTCCGTGTCTGGGGTGAATGTGTACAACCCGTCACTGACGACTAGGACAATCAGTTCTACCCCGGCAGCAGTCGTGTACGAGCAAGAGCCGTAGGCTGGTGTTCCGACAAGAGCGCCAACTGTCAGGCGTTCAGTACCCTTGCGGACGGTAGCGACCCCACGATCCATACGGATGTTCTGAGCCTTGGAGACGAAGTTCTTACCCAGAATGACCGGGTTGTCCCTGGAGTTCAAGCCGATGAACCCTTCGTCACCATCGACTGCGTACTCCCTGGTTGGCATTATTTACCTGTGACAGAGTGCCAGATGGCGAGCAGTTTTTCGGAGTAGCGAGCGCCGACATAGACACCGCTGAGAAAGGACAGGGAGAGTAGGAGGATCGTAATCATTTGGGCAGAGAGATTTTGAGACGCTTGAGTTCGGCCTTCAGTTCAGCCTCGGTGGGCTTGGTGATGAGGGTGAGAGTGCCAAGGTATTTGCCTTCATTGGTAAACTCTTGGAAGCCAAGGCAGGACTTATCCTTAACAAAGGCAGTCCAAGAGATAGGGATAATAATAGGTTCAATAGCCATTAGGTTGTAGTTGTAATTACTCCTCCGTTGCCGTCAGAAGTATAACTGTAATTAAAAGTACCGTCATCATTTGGGCAAGTCTCGTAGTAAAACTCATAGCCGTAGGAAATGTAATTAAACCCATTAGAAAATGCATCATAACCGCCAGAACCATTGTGGTTATAGGCAATATAACTATTGCCATTAGGGAAAGTCATTGTACCGTTGCAACTTGTAGTAATGTCAATATCTTCGTCAGTATAAACTGTGGTAATGTATGTTGTGCCATCAAAATACTGAATGTTCGTAGCGGTTGTCCAATCGGTATAAGTGCCACCAGAGCCATCGTTCTTTACTTGGACATCACAGAATTGGCTTGGGTATCCGACATAATTGAGGATAAAATACTCACCACCATTGGCAATCGGGTAGGTGACATCGTTCAGAGTGCTGTTGTACGACCCATACGCAGGGAACGAGACGCTAGGAAACGACACGATGTTCCCGAACCCGGTCTGGCTCCTGCCGGACGAGATGCCAAACCCGATCCGATGTAGGTCAACCCCCATTAGGTCGTGGCGTAGGCGATATGGACGGGGGTGGCAGCGGTATCAGAAACACAACGCACGATGCCGTTGTAGTTGTCGAGAGAAATGCTTTCGCCAGCCTTGACCTTCAGGCCGTCTGTGCCGGTAGCAGCGAAGAACACAGTCACCAGAGCCGTAGCGTGTTGGTTCTGGATGATGACGCTGATGCGGCGCTCCGGGGTAACGGAAGCGACAAGGGCGGTGCTGGCAGAAGTGCCAACAGTCACAGTAGCGTGGGTAAATGCCCGAATGAACGGGGAGGAGATGGAGATGTTAGCCATAGTAGTTTAGTAAGTTCGGTTCATATTGATGCGGTTGACCTGTTTCTGCTGGCGCAGGATGATATCAATCGCTTCGACAAGGGTGTTCTGGGCTTCGGCTTCAGCAACCTGGGCAGCCTCAAGCTGCATTTCGGACTTCAGCCAATCGGAGAAAGCACCACGGGCAGCGTAAGCAGAGAAGTTATAGGGAATCTGGACGATCTGCCACTTAGCAGGATGCGTAGACGGAGACTGTCCGGCAGTTGTAGCCTCCAGGCAGTTATAGAAATTGCCGTAGTGAGGCTTACCGGCAATGGGGACTAGAGTACCCGTATTGCTTCCAGAGTCAAAGTAAGCCTGAGCGCCAACGGAATAAGCAACGGAAGCAGCATACAGATCGCCAACGAGTTCAGGACGCTTGATGCGATACTCGCCATAGACAGTGCCTGGGTCGCTAGGAAGGATGAGTTTCTGGATAGTGCCGTTGTCATAGAGACGGAAAGATAGCCCAGCTGCACGTGTGCTAACTAGGGGGTCACGGTCATAGCAGTTCAGGATTTCCCCGGCATCGGCAGGAATGGCAGCTGAAACAACACCGTTGCCATCGTCGGTCACGGTCAGTTGAACTACACGAAGAAGGTCAGGCCAATCCTGAGACTCCCAGGCGTTACGGATACGCTCATTGATGAAGTCACGGAACTGAGCGAATGTTTCTTCGGAGATGTTATGCCGATCCTGACCAGAGTACTGGATGGCGTTAAACAGGATAGGGGAAAAGTGGGTGGTTCTCATTAGGTGAGGAAACCGTCTGCTGTGAAGATTGCACCGTTAACGGTGGTACGCTTAACTCGGTTGGTCACAGCGACCTCCGGGTTATGCCTGATGTAGTCATTGAGGAACTCCTTGTCATTCCAACATTCGTAGCCAAGTCGTTGTCCCCAATAGTGAAAAGCAGAGAGGGGAATCTGGGCTTTTAGTTCCCCGACCCCCTCAATGCTGGATGCCGCATTTTGATGGCGAAAAGCCGCCATCTGCTTCGCTTGCGTGTGAGCAGCTGCCTCCTGCATTCTCCAGCCCGTCAGAAGTTCCCGTTCGACTTGCTTTCGCATATCGTCGGGGATTGCTTCCGACAGAGACTGGATAATGTCAGACAAGACAGTCTGATTAGGCGCTGAAGTCGAACTTGCCGAACGCCAGCGGGTTGTAGATGCAAAGACCAGCAACCGCTTCGATCAGGCGAGCAGGGCCACCACCGTTGTCTGTCAACTCGGTAACCTGAGCGACGTTACCGCCATAGCGGACTTCGACCTGGTCAAACGGGATGATGTAACCAGAGAAGTTATTCTTCAGGAACAGGGACGGGTGGAGACGGATGCGGCCGAAGTCGCCTTCAAACACATCGACGGACGAGACGTAAGCAGAAGCGTCGGCCTCACGGTTGAACGTGCGGATGGACGGATACTGGTTAGTGCCGGAGGCGGTGGTCGTGAAGACCAGGTTGGTGAAGGCTCGCTTCAGGGTCGGGCCAACGAGAGCGTCGTAGTCCTTGAACTGACCAGTCTGGCTGTAGATGCCGGTCAGGATGTCCTGAACGACAGTTTCAGTCAGGGAGGCAGTACCGACAGACGAAATCTGGGCAGCAGCAGGGCAGAAAGCCGAAGCAGCAGCCGGGAGGTCAACCGTGTCGATAGAGGCGGCAGCAACGATCCACTTGTCGAGACCACGTGTGCGGTAGCCGACTGTGCCGTTGTCCACCTGAGCGCCCTGATTGGCACACATCGCCACTTCCATATCACGCTTGATGAGCGTAATGGCCTTGGAGACGTTGTTGGCGAGTTCGTCCTTCACGCCAGCGATGTTTGCGACATCCTGAGTGAGTTTGGAAACACGGACAGCCTTACGGAAGATCTGGATACGGTTGCTCAGTTCAACACGGAACTGAGTTGTACCATCGTTCGTGAAGTTGGTCGTGCCGGAGTTCGGGTCAACGTCCGTGCCATCGACAACAGGTGTCGGGGCAGAGGTCGAGGGGAGGCGGTCAGCCTGCCAGCGGAAGATCGTGTTGCCGGGCTGAGCGCCCTTCTTCGCCATAGAGGTGAAGGGGGTGTCTTTGGCATCGACCATAGCGATGAGGTTAGCAAGGTCTTCACGCTTACCAGCGTTGACGATGTCTTTTTCGAGGAGTTTAGGCATATTGGTATATGTAGGTAGGGGGGATTAGATGAAACCTTTCGACAGCAGGACTTTGGCGAGGTCTTCCCCGGAGTTCGATTTTGCGAATCGACTTACAGCCTGTTTAGCAGTTGCTTCGTTTTTGCTAACTTTGACTGGTGTAGCAGTCGGACGGACGGGCTGTACGGGGGCTTTTCTCTGTGCCTGGTTAGGCTTGGAGTTGGCCTCACGTGCTTTCATTCCTGCAATCGCATCACCGACCCACATTTGCCAGTCGGGGAACTTCTTAAGTTCTGGTGCGGTTCGGAGAATCTGTTGCGCCATCTGGTACTCTTGCGATTGGGGGGCTTTCCACCACGGATATGTCGTTTCGGCAATCGGTCTAATCTTATCTTCGACTTCGATTCGCGCCAGCTGCTTAGGCAGATGCTCCTCGATAGCCTTAGTAGAGTTAACCAACATACGATTGACCTCATCCGGGCCGTACTCACTTTCCCCAAGGACGAACCCTTGCGGATTCTCCATACACTTATAACGCAGCCATCGGGCTTGTTCGACTTCCTTGTCCACTTCAGCCTTCGATTTTAACGAGGCAAAGGGATTGTCATCGTTGATGACTCTTTGCTCGCTCGCTTGCTGGGACTCAGTTGCCGTTTGCTTCAGCGATTCAACCTCCTTGCGGAGATTTTCAACTTCCTCCTCCGCTTGCTTTCGCTTGGCGGTGAGTTTGTCGATACGCTTCTGCACACCCTTTGGGAGATCGCTATCTCCCTCGTCGTCTTGTGCTTCCTGTGAATGAACTTCGTCGCCATCCTCGGCCTGGGGGGATTCCTCGGAGGCTTCAGCATCAGGTGCTTCCGCTGTTTCCGTGTCGTCCTTGACCTCCGTCTGGTCTTCATCCTCATTCTCGGCTTGGGATTCTACCGCCTGGTCGCCATCAGCGAACAGTGTCTCACGTAGTTTAAGCGCGAGGGTTTCTTCGTTTAGGCCCGAAGTTTGGGCATTTGACTGTACCTCGATGTTATTTTCGGCCGGATCGATATCGGCGCTGTTGGAATCTGACATATCAGGGAATTGATGCTCCCAGGGGCGTAGGGGCATTAACCCCCGAAATCAATGCTCGTCAAAGCCGGTAAGGGCTGTTTGTAAGTTTTGGCAACTTCCTTGACGGCTCATTTGCCGTACTTGCCTTCTCGCGCCTCTTGCTGCTGTAGAAGTAGTAGGTCTTTGAAGTCCTTTAGGGCTTCCGCACGTCCACAGGCGTGAATACGCTTCTCACCCTCTGTGGCGTAGGAGATAGCACGATCTACCTCGGCCTCAACGCTTAGGTTGAGATACGCCAGGACTGCGTCGAATACCTCGTTGTTTTCAAACGAAAGCACCCGCTTATGCTCGTCAATAGACTTAGCCATTCTGTTGCTGGCCCTGTTGCTGGCTGAACTGGTCGGACACCGGGGTCACGCCAATACGTCCAATGGTCTTGTTCTCCTGCTGGGATACGGACATCTGGAGGTTCTGGAAGTAGTTCTTAAGCAGAGCCTGGAACTGCTGATCGGCTTGAGCTGCCTGTTGAGCCTTGGGATTCTTCTGCATAACGTCCTGAGCGAACTGCAACTTGGACTTAGCTGCCGGGTCGTTCTCGACGTACTGCGGCTCCATACCGGCCATCATCTTAGCGATGTCGGTCTGAACCTGTTCGTACATACGCTGAGAAGCGGAAGCCTGGTCAAGCAGGATGTCCTTAGCGGCTTCTGGGCTAATGGCTTCGACAAAGCGAGCCGTCAACTTATTGCGGTCAATGACACCTCCGCTGTCCATCGGAACAACGAAGGACGAGATAGCCTTGAGTTTCTCAAGGACATAATCCGTATCAAGTTCACGCACGTTGTACGACACGTTGAAGTCATAGGCGTGTGTAATATCGTTCGGGCTAATAGCGATAGGGATACCGGCAACACGTTCGATTTCAGCGCCATCCATATACTGGAGGGAAAGCGAGACGACTTGCTTGAACACCTTGCTCCAAGCATTGAGCCAGTTGTTGACGAGGAACTGCTGGGTCGTCTGGGTCTTGGTGGGCGGTACAGCCGGATGGTACAGTCCGAAATAAGCCGCATTACGGGCCTCAACACGATCAATGAGATTGAATGCGAGTGCAGGATTGCCCTGTGGCGGCGAAAGGAATGTGTAGTCGTCAGGAGTGGTGACAGGGAGAAGACCACCGGGCTGGATGATGTTCTGAGTGCCAAGACGCTTCTTCACCTTGATGGGAGGAAGTGTTTCAAAGGCAGTGCGGTCACGAATCGAGTCGTGCTGTGCCTTGATTTCCATCTGGTCGGTGTAGGCCAGTTCAGGAACGCCACGGGACTCGATGATGGAGCGACGGAGGTGTTCACGACGGAACTCAACGAACGGATACTGGCCGTGGGCGTACTCAAGCATTTCGTGCTTGGCGTAGTTCTCCTCGCTGACCTGTGGGCAGAAGACCGTGTAGTAGATGCAGGGAATGCCGTCCGGCCCAATCTGGCGCGTATAGGCGTAGACGATCTCAACAAGGTTATCGGCACGATGCAGAGTGTTCGTGATATTTGTCGTTGTCGGGATAAGGTTAGGGTCAGCGTACCAAGAGGACTTGCCAGCAGTGCTGGATGCCTCCTCGACAAAAGTTTCGTCCCATCCATCAGTCTCAATGAGTTCACGCATCTCGACTTCCGTCATAAATGTGCGACGGAAAATAACACGGGCATCCTGAAGGTCTAGAGTCTCAGGGGGGAACGTAATCTCGTCGAACGGCTTAAGCGCAGCGACGACAGGCTGGCTATAAACGTCATACTGCTCACGGAAGTAAGACGTGCCGGAACGTAGAAGTTCTTCGACGACACGCTCGACTTCATTGTCGCTGACAGCGTACATAGATCGGAACAGCTGCTTGGTGTAGTCGGAAACGCCATTCTTCTGGACGTTGTCGAGGAGTTCGGCAGCTAGTTCGTCGCCATTCATCGCCTTGCTCTGGATCTCAGCGGTGGTGATGACGGCATTACGGATGCCAAGTTTGCGTTCCCAGCCGATGTGAGCGACAGACCAACCGAACTGTTCGGTGTACTGCGCCCAGAGTTCAACCTCCTTGGTGAGTTCGGACTTCATCCGATTGTTGACGACCCAGTTGGCGAGCGTCTGGACAGCACCGGCAGTGCCAGCGTTGTCAAAGTTATTGCCAGAAACCCGGAGGCGACCCAGCTGCCAGGAGGAGACAAGCAGGACGACGAGTTCGTTGATGGTCTGGTCAACCAAGCGGCATCGAACGTCAGAAGCACCCTCGAAAGGGAAGACGGACTGACCCTCCAGGCTGTTGCTGGAGTATTTCTTGCCGTCATCGCTCTGGCCTTCCCAGCGAGCAAGACGGATGTCGTCGTTACTGTTCAGACGGGCGACATTGCCCCCGTTGTACAATGAGCGTTCAAGTTCATTGCGGAGGTAGACTAAATCCGGCACTTCGGAGTGAAATGTCAGTTTGTCTTTACGGGAGTCTCTGTCGAGCATAGCGGGTTGGATTTAGATTCGATGTAGGATAAAAGGGATGACTTGTGGAAGCGAAACTGCCCCCCAAGCGTAGTATAACACCGAAGAATGCCAGACTTGCGTAATTTGTCCAATTCTCGCACATCTATGCCAGTAAGACGCTCTGCCGTCGATCTGGAGAGCAACATCGGGTAATCGTCCGGGTTTAGCATCAGTAGGAGCCTCCACCTTGAGACTTGAACGAGTCTTGGTCGTATTGCTCAGGTTGCATCACCCCAAGGTAGCGTAGGCAGTCGATTGGGTCTTTGGAAGCACCCTTATCTCCGTCAGCGCCAGTCCACTCACGCAGGGAGTAGATTAGGTTCTCGCAGGACTTGGCGATGTAGAGTTTAGGCTCGTTGATGGGAGACAACGGCTGCCCGGTGTCGTGAGCCAGGGCATCATTGATGATTGTGACCCCGTCTTCGATGCGGACACCAGCTGCTGGCTGGAAATACATCGGCTCTGGATCAGAATCCAGCAATTCGATTAACGACGTGCCGCCTTCTTTGCTGGCAGCT